>Ga0316217_10001144_pt1 | contig 35636 bp, 23 predicted proteins | sample 1anoAmetaG_FD_203633 | JGI IMG/M metagenome (GOLD analysis project Ga0316217, IMG submission 203633) | Freshwater microbial communities from Trout Bog Lake, Wisconsin, USA - 1anoA | ecosystem: Environmental > Aquatic > Freshwater > Lake > Hypolimnion/Profundal zone | place: USA: Wisconsin...
CACTGTAGGTTCCGGGAGCAACCAAAATCCACGCCCCGTCTTTAGGCGCAGCATCGAGCGCGCGCTGAATGGAGTAGAAATCGCCGGTGCCATCAGCCGCGACGTACAAGGTTTCGTCTTCTGGCGGAATGGTTCCTGCCAACTCCGGAGCGGTGTTCAGGGCAGGGAAGGGAGCAAAGCGCGACTCGCAAGCCAGAGGCGATCCTGGCGCGGAGTCCGGCATCTGGTGAACTGCAACATCTTCGCCGGAAGGCTCCAGATTGCCACGCTTGTTGCCGATAACAATTTCGGCATCCTTGTTAAACATTCTGGAATTCTGTTGATCGTCCGCAAAAACGTTGTTGAGTTTCAAAGCCAGCTTGTGGTCGGCATCCAGTCCCTGAAAGGTAAAATTCCCGGCTGTCATCACGTGAACATTTTCCAGCGAGATATCGCGATAGATAGGTAGCAGGTTTCCGCTGAAAGTTGTGTAGAGCGGCGTAAAGACAAGCGGGTTCTTCGTGTTACGAATGCAAACATCGCGAAAGAGAACATCATGCACCAAGCCGCCGCGGCTGCGGTCTGACTTGATGCGAATGCCGTTGTCTGCGCCGTCAATGGTCAGGTCATCAACCAGCATATGATCGACCCCGCCGCTGGTTCCGCTGCCAATCGACATGCCGTGGCCGGTATAGAAATGGCTGTGCAGGATGGAGATATTGGACGACGGTCCGGCCTTGCCGGATTTTACTGACACATCGTCGTCTCCTGAATGAATCGAACAATAGGCAAGTGTCACATTGCGCGAAGAAACCGGATCGATGCCGTCCGTGTTGCGTGCAGTTTTGGGCGTCATAATCTTCACGCCCCAGGCGGTGAAGCCGTCCGTTTCATTGATCCCAACATGGAAATTGGGAGAGTTGCGCAGCGTAATCTTGTACATCGTGAATCCATCCGCGTGGCGCAGAAGGATCATCTCCGGCACGTTTTGCTGTTTGTCGAGAATTTTGGCCTGGTGCGCGAGGTCCCACCACGTCACATTTTGTCCCAATAACTTTGCGCCGCCACGGCCATCGATGGAGCCCAGGCCCATGATGCCGCCGCGTTTTGCATTATCGCCTAAAATCAGAGGCTTGCATCCGTGGCCATGTTCGGTGAGAATACCGCAACTACCGGGTGTCAGATCATAAAGTCGCGGATCACTCGAGGCTGCCAATACGGTATTGGCAGCGACAACCAGAGTCACGCCGGGGCGCAAGGCAAAGGGGCCGGTTAGAAATACATTCTTCGAGCCTATGGAGCGCAACACCACAGCCTTGCCTGGTGCGCAGTTGTCGATTGCGCGCTGGATACGATCTGTGTCCAGCTTCTTCTCATCTTCAGGCGAAATTACTCCATGCTCTGCCGCAATCAAGGCGTGAAGAGTAGCGCAGGCCGCGGGAATATGAGGTTCGGTGACCTTACGCGTATCCTGTGCCGGCAAAATCACCGAAGCGAAAAGCAGCGCGGCGGGAAGAAGTGAGGAGAGGCTTGAATTACGCAAAGGAACCTCCAATTGGAGCCGCGTCCGCAGCACCGTTTGATCCAGGTGATTCGTCTGAGAGGACAGACCACATACAGCAATTACTTTACAGGAGCAGAGCCATTCTACGTCAAGACGATCATCTTGACGGGGCCGCTAAAACAGGGAAAGAAGTTCGTAACTATATACAAATAATCTGGATACTACAGATAAGCTCCGCCGATTCCAGAAACGGAATATTGTTGCAATGGTAAATTGACCATAGATTGCTGGTCAGACCTCTTTGCGATAGAATCCAGACTACATCGGTTTTGAGCAGGCCATATAGGAGAGAGAATCACACGATGAATACGGCAGCGCAGTTCCTCATTTCAAGCGTACTATTCGCTAGTTGCATCTGTTACTCTGAGTCTCCTACCCAGGCCGGACCGCACCCTGCCGCTAGTTTGAGGATTGCCCTGGTTGGCGACTCAACCCAAACCAAGAATGCCGGCTACGGGCTTGGCTTCTGCGCCAATCTCACCGCGAATGTTACCTGTCTCAATGAGGCGAAGGGCGGAGCCAGCACTAAAACTTACTACGAGGAGGGCTACTGGACAAAAGCTCTGGCCGACAAGCCCGACTATATGCTGATTCAATTTGGCCACAACGATGAAGCGTCGAAGCAGCATCTGGCTCGCGAGACCAATCTCAAGACCGAGTACCCAGCGAATCTAAAACGTTTTGTGCGCGAGGCGCGTGCTCGTGGAATCACTCCGATTCTTGTAACGCCATTGACGCGCCGCTACTATGAGGCCGATGGAAAGATTCACTCCGACTTGCTGGCTCATGCCGCTGCCATGCGGAAGGTCGCGGCAAAGATGCACGTGCCTATGATTGATCTGCAGGCAGAGAGCATTGAGTACCTTAATACGCTCACCGAAGCTCAAGGTCAGGCGTTGGGAATCACCAAAAAAGATTCGCAAGGCAACACAATCCCGGACAAAACCCATCTCAACTACGAAGGGTCATACGTATTCGGTCGCATGGTTGCAGTTGGCCTGGGCAAGGCCGTGCCTGCACTGGCAGCATATGTTAAGGAGTCTGCGGCGGCGCTGCCTGCCGACGGTTTGCGCAGCATGGCAATCCTGCATGGCGCTCCGGTACGCATCGTGTTGGCAGGCGACTCAACCGTGAATAAGGGCGGGGGATGGGGAACTGTCTTTTGCGGTTTGATGACGCCAAATGTGGAGTGCATCAACCTGGCGCGGAACGGCCGCAGTTCCAAGAGTTACTACGACGAGGGACTTTGGAAAGATGCGCTGAACCGGCATCCGGATTACATTCTGATTCAGTTTGGACACAACGATATGCCCGGCAAAGGACCGCTGCGCGAGACTGATCCCGATACGACTTATACGGTAAACATGCGCCGATACATTCAAGAGGCGCGTGCAGTTGGCGCGCGGCCGGTTATTGTGACCTCGCTATCTCGCCGCACTTACAAAGACGGCAAGCTGGTATTGGATTTGGAGTCTTACTCAGCTGCCGCAAAGCGAGTCGCAATCGCAGAAGATGTTCCGGTTATCGACTTGAACGCTGAAAGCGTGAAATTACTTGAGACGATGAATCAGGAACAGGCCGACGAGTTTGATGCGGCTGCTCATCCCGATGCACACGATAAAGGCCCGGACCGCACTCACCTGAACGCCAAAGGCGCCGCTGTTTTTGGACGCATGGTTGCAGATGATCTGGCCAAGGTCTGCGTTGAACTTGGCCCGGACATCAAGGGCGAGCCGCAGGCAAAATAAGCTTTGACACCGGAGTGCCGCACTAATTACGCGACACGGCCTCTGGCTTGCGCGGAATCTGGCCGAGGATCCAACGGACAAGTTCCTTGCCGGCAGCGAAATTGTCATATTCGGCTGGGAGTTTTCGGCCATCAGTGTATTCGTTGTAGAGCCAGGGATCGACGGTGGCAAAGACGGTTCCCTTGCCGTATTGCGCCTCGGCCATCAAAATGTCTCCATGATCGCGAAGCAGCGAGGTTGCCGGAGAACTCAGCGAGATGGTGCAAACCTCCTTCATGTACGCGGTGTGCGAATTTTGGAAGATCGGGCCACCGCCCTGAATTGGCACTTTGCCCATTTCAAATTTGTTTCCGATCACCTGATTGCGCAAGACGTTGTTGTAGTGAATGCCAAACTTTTCAGCCAACAGATTAAGGTGTTCCAGATCGGCATTCCCGGGATCATTTTCCATGATCACGAGCACGCCACCCGCCTTGACCCACTCCGCAATTTGTGCAGCGTCTTCCGGTCGCAAATAGTGCGGGGCCGGATTCTTTGCCGGAATATCTGGGGAAACAATGATATAAACCTGCGCTTGGCGAAGTGCCGCAAGTGTTGGCGCGGTGTAAAGAGTTTCTGTCTCCGCACCGAAGTTATTGAAGATGTGACCGAACAGGGAGTATCCGCTGTTGCTCTCGTCATTCCATTTGTAATGGAAAGAGACAGGCTGGCCAAATGCATCGGGTCGAGTTTGGCTGTTGAACCACGCATCCAGCAAAATCGTTTTGCCGCGGCCCAGCTTTGCATTTGAGGAGTTTTCGATCTCCGAGCTGGCCAGCAGAAAGGCTCCTACACCTTTTGGATCGTTGGTGATGGTCTTTTCGCCGATGTAATACGCGTAGCTTCCATCGCGATAAGGGGCGCCGCCCAAGCCTGCGCCTTTCACTGTATCGGTGAGCGAAACATCCTCGCCAGGGCCGGTTTTGATGAAGCGTCTGACAATGCCTTTATATCCCCGCTCCGCATTGGCAAGATAATGCGGGGGAAGATAACCCTGCCGCACTCCCCGGGCCAGCGCGTAAACAAACATGCAGGAAGCGGAAGACTCAAGATAATTTCCCTTCGCTGCAGACTTATCGAGCACTTGATACCAGAGGCCGGTCGGTCCATCCTGGTAACGAACAACCGCAGCAGCCTCCTGCTGAAGTTGGGCAACCAGTTGTTTGCGCCCGGGGTCATTCTTCGGATAATACGCAAGAGTATCGACCAGAGCCATCATCTGCCAGCCCATGGCTCTGGCCCAGAACTGCGAAGACAAGCCGGTTTTCTTATCAGCCCACGGCTCCTGCTTTGACTCATCCCATCCGTGATAGAGCAGGCCTGTCCTGGCGTCGCGCGCATGTTCGTTCAGCAAGACAAACTGGTGCGTAATATCGATGAAGGCTTCGGGGTGATGAAAGGTTGCCGCATACTCGGCATAAAATGGCTCGGCCATATACAACCCATCGAGCCACATTTGATTTGGATATCTCTGTTTGTGCCAGAAGCCGCCGGAAGCAGTGCGCGGCTGATGAAGAAGCTGCTGATAGAGCTGAGTGGCGGCCTTCGCATAGCGCGCGTCTAGTGTGACGCGATAAAGCATCATCAGCTGGCGGCCAAGCAGAATGTTGTCGAGTTGATTCTCTTCCGGCTTCAGTGTAGAGATGGAACCGTCCGGAGCAACAAACTGATCAACCGCACTCTTGATGTAGTTGTAATAGCGGGAGTCGGCTGTATTCAACCACACGGCATCCATGCCTTCCAGCAAAGTGCCCAACTCGTAATTCCATGCCCAGCGAGCATCGGCCGGAACAAAGCGTCCATTCGGCCAGCGCACTATTGCAGCATTCGCCGCGCGCGCAGACCACGGTTGTGCATTTTCGTTTGCGGTAGCCAATCCATTGCTTGCCACTGCGCTTAACAAAATCAACCATGCCAGAATACGAATAATCTTCATTTGGACTCCGGGTGCTCTGCATTCCACTGGGCAAAGCGATCAAGCGCGCGCTGCGAATCCGCGCTGTACCAACTGTAGCCATTTCTGCGTTCTTTGGACAACTCATCTACATTGTCGTGAATGGTTTTATCGCGGTCAGCAAAGATGGGCTTATCTGTACCGGTTTGATAATAGCGGGCCCAGATGGGACCGGCTCCCGGATCAGATACAAGATGGCGTCCATCCGGCGAGCGCTCGTACCGTTGTCCGTAGATGGCTGTTTTTTTGAGCCATGCCGCCGCGGCTCGTATCGACTTTTGCTCAGCCGCGTTCGGATGCGGCAGATCGTTCATCAATAGAAGCAGCAGGGAAGCGCTTTCAGGCGCACATTGCGCCGGCGGCTCATAGTTACGTCCGGAGACAGGCTTCAGCGTTAAAGCGTCATCCTGCTGCGGCCAAACGGTAAGCGTTCCATTGGCAACGATCTGCGTTTTCAAAATGCAACGGATAGCGCGAAAAAAACTTGACTCGGCGCGCAGGCGAATATTCTTTGGGACAAAGGAGAATTCATTTCGGCCGTCCGCCACTTTACGCATCAGTTCCACAACCTGGGTCATTGCATCATCGTTATAGGTGATTGCATCGTGGTATCCGCCTTCGAGCGGCCACACCTGCGGCCAGCCGCCGTTAGGATACTGGGCTGCGAACAGGTAATTCATTCCCCGCAGAAATGAAGCGCGATAGGGCGCGCCATCTTTAAGGCCTGCGGCGGCAATCACTTTGGCCAGAAAATTCATCTGGGTTGTGGTCGCGTCGTTGTCGATGGTTCCCACGTAATTCCACTCCGGCTCAAGCGGGGCATCGAAGTCGCCGGGAGCAAGAAACCTGGATAAATTACTGGGAGTGAAAGCTTCGCCCGGACGGCGCGGTTCCTTGCTCATGTCGAGATTTTTCCCCCAGCCGCCCGCGGGAGTCTGAAACGAGACAATTACATCCGCAATATGCCGTGCCTCAGCGCTGGCATACCAGGCTGGCTCGCGGTCAAGGGGGATGCTGCGAGCAGAAAAGCTGTGCGGCGGCTCGGTTTGCGTTTTGACGCCGACACTCTTCAACTCCGCTTGCAGATAGTCTTTATCTGCCTGGCGCTGTTGCCGCGAGTGGTCTAGATAGGCGTACCAGGCGTTCTGTTCACCAGGCGGCAGCAATGCGATGCGCTCACGAGTCAGTGGTTCAACCGGAGGGTTGTTCCCGATGGTGGCAGCGGAGCCAACCATAGCTCCGGCAATTACTGCCAGGCCAATCGGATGAAATACCTTCAGTTTGCAAATGAATTGATTCACCGGGTAGCCCGCCTTCTGAGAACGGATTGCAAAAGTAATGTAGTCCCTAGACAGAAAAGGCTGCCTTTTCCGGCAGCCTCTTCTGCTAGTTCATTGGTTAAAGGTTAGAACGCAAGGCGTGCGGAGAACTGCGCAATCTTGCGGTTAGCCACGGAACTGGCTGTGACCTGCCCAAAGCTTGCGTTGCCAACGACTGTGCTGGCAACGGCAAACTGGGTATGGTTGGTCACGTTATACCATTCGGCGCGGAAGTCCAGCCTTGTGGTTGACGTAAGGTGCAGCGGGAAGCTGCGCACCATGGCCAGGTCAAGCTGATAGTTGCCGGGACCATAGAGGTTGTAAGGCGCGGTGCGCGGTGCGTTGCCGAAGGTGTAGGCCGGCACGGTAGTTGTATTGAGCAAGGTAGTCTGTCCGGTTGGAACTGTTGGCGAGATGAACGGACCGGTAGGAGCAACTGTTGTGCTGCCGACGCTGGAAACTATGTAAGAAGGAGACGTTCCAGCGAGACTATTGACTGTGGTCGTGCCCTTGCCCCATTTGCCGTTCTGGCGCACAGGACCGGAGAAGTTCGGGTTAAGCGTAGGAGCGCATGAACTCGTACTCTGAGCCAATGCGGGGTTGGTCTGGCAAGCCGATGCGGTAATGGCCAGCGGCGAGCCGGAATAGGCCTGGTAAACTCCGGAGAACTTGAAGCCTCCAAGAATCGCCCTCTCCATGTAACTATCCGCGAGAAGCGTCTTGCCGAGCGGCCAATCCCAAACCGTGGTCAGAACGAAGTGTTCTTTCTGGTTGGATGTGGAAACGCCCCGCTCAATGCGATCAGCCGGGAAAGAAACAGTGGGCTCGTTGACGATGGTACCGGCGGGAATTGGGTAGCCGGTGCGGAAGGTACCGCCATCGTCAATGGTGCGTGAGAATGTGTAGTTTGCATTGACGGTCAGGCCGTGCCAGGGGCGCATATTCACCATCAATTGCAGGGCGTGGTAGTTGGAATTGCCGATGTACCCAAAGGAATCAGACGGCGATTCAAATGGGTTCGGTTTCAAGAAAGTGCTCAAGGCCTGATTCACAGTTGAATTGGCAAACAGAGCCAAGGCTGAAGAATTGCATCCCAGGCTGTAGGTGGTGCAATCCGTGGAGACGGTAGTGCCTTTGTCAGTCAAATGTGATCCGAGATACAAATACTTCGGATCGAGCGCGTTGGACTGGTAACCGCGGCCCGTGAGGCTGTCAGTCTGCAGGAAGTGCCCCTCAGAACCGACGTAGGTGGCGGTAACTGCCATGGCATTGGTGACCTGACGCTGGATGCCAAAACTCCAGTTGATGTATTGCGGCGCGCGGCTGCCGAGATACGGGTCGTCATAATTCGAGCCCGAAGGAGCTGCCGAGTAGCCGGAAACATTGGTGTAACCTGTACCGTATCCGGCGCCAGCTGCCACACCGGTGGGAGGCGCATAGTACGGCAAAACGCCGCTGCCCGCGCCAGTAATTGCACTGCCGTTTGCGGCGAGCGCAGAGGAGTTAAGCAGTCCCGTCATGGTGGTGTAGGAGTTGGACGACGCAAAAGCCGGAGCAGCCGAGAAGCCCAGCGTTCCAAGAGTTGAAGCGAGACCGCCAACAGCATCGCCATGCGTATACATGACGCCGTAGCTGGAGCGGATAACAGTCTTGGAGTTTAATTGATAGGCAGCTCCCACGCGCGGCCCAAAGTTGGTGTAGCGGTTCTTGACTGGCGAGGTGCAGTTGCATGTGCCTGCGCCAAACCCGGCAAAGTTAAGTGCGCCTGTCATGCCGGTGATCGGGTTGGAAAGGTTCGGATCGTAAAAGCTAGCATAGTTCTTCACTTCTCTGACGGTCGGGTAGAAATCGTAACGCAGGCCGAGGTCGAGAGTCAGCTTCGGAGTCACCTTCCAGTTGTCCTGGATATAAGGCGATAACGCACGGAAGCGCGCGCCGTATTCAGGATGCAGAGAATAATCCACATACTTGCCACTGTCACCGTCAATCTGGCCCAGCAGGAAGCTTGCATAGCTGAGACCGGTGCTGCCCATAAGGCTGAAAGCAGTAGTCGATGTGCCGGTAAGGCCCGAGGTCTCAGCAACAGCGGCTGCCAGCGTAAGCGGAGTTGTACCACCGGTAGCGCTGATGGTGTTGTACAGCATCCAGGCAATCTGCCCACCGAAGGTAAACGAATGTTTGCCGACAGTCCATTGCAGGTTATCAAGCACCGTGTAGTTTTCCGCGAGGGTCACATTGGCAGTCGTTCCACCCCATCCAGTCGGGGCGTTGGAGCCGGCGAAGGTCACGATCGGGAAGGTCTGCAGGGCCTGGCCTGACACCGAGTCAGAGCCATTAAACGAAATGCCCATCTTGGAGGCAGCATAGGCCGGCGCCTGATCGGGATTGAAGGTTGGTCCGTTGTAACGGGCATAGCCCCACTTGAACTGGTTCAAGAGGTGAGGCGTGAAGGTATGCGTCTCTTCAACGATGCCCACTGCTGTTTTAGGCGCATAGGTTTGGCCATAGTTGAACGGGATAGGTCCAACGTTGCGGCCAGATGTGGTTTGACCGACAGGATTGGAGCTCGCCTGACGTCCTATTGCCGCGATAAAAGAGAGTGTGTCCTTGGAGGTGGCCAGGAGGTCGATTCGGTCAGTGGTGGACCAGTTCACGAGTCCAGTGGCGTTGGGGGCTACGTAGTTGTTTTGCAGTGCGGTGCCAATGCCTGTCGAAGGCAGCAATGCCTCCATATTGGCTGCAATTGGGGATATTTCGTTCGTCTTGGAGCCGTCAAACCGGACGCCGGCGCCACTGGCTCCGGTGGGAATGACATTAGCCGGGCCAACTGCCACCGGATTGCCGTTTGGTCCTGTCCCGCTTCCCGGGCCAAATCCGTACTGATACCGGCAAGGATAATTGTTGGCGGCGCCGCCAGTTGTAGAGGAGTTATGCGCAGCGCAAACAGATTGCGATGAGGGGTCGTAGATGGGGGATAAACCCGTCGCGCTGAAATTGCCGGACTGTTGGGCCGGAGTGGGAAAGGTCATAGGCGTCGGCGTCGCGCTGGTATAGCGGAAACCGTTGTAGTTAGCGTAGTAGAAGACCTTTTCCTTCCACTTGCCGAAAGGCACAAGCGGGCCGCTGAGGTTGATGCCGTACTCGTTGCTGTGCTCAATCGGCTTGACGGCTACGCCAATAATGGGATTGATGGACTTGCCCCAGAATCCCCATGTATCCAGCGAGGTATTGCGGAAAAATTCGTACACAGAACCGTGCTGTTGGGCGCCGCCCTGCTTGACGGTATAGTTCATTGCGCCCTGGCCTTCATACAAGGCCGAGTATCCAGTGGTCTGCACCTGGAACTGGTCGATAGCGTCAACAGAGATAGCGGTCCACACATAGCGGGGATCGCCGTTGCCGCCGGCGCGCACAAAGACAACGCCGTCAACATAAACTGCGGAGGCAGCGCCGCGGCTGCCGGAACCGTTGACTACGCCGACGTTCGTGGTGGCGTTGCCGTTGGTTTCATTGCCCTGCACGCCAGGCATGAGGTACACGAAGTCGGTGGCGCGCCGCTGATCGGCACTGCCAAAGGCGCCCATTTCGATGGGCAGCTCCGAGTACACTTCGTTTTCCATCGTGGAGCCCAGCGTCGCATTGCTGGTTTCCAACTGCGGCGGCGCCGCGGAAACCGTGATTTCGACGCTGGACCCGCCAACCGTCAGGACCGGGTTATAGGTTTGCGTTTCCATGGCATTGACATGGATATTTTGCTGAACAAGAGTTTCAAAACCTTTGGCAGACGCGGTCAAGGTATAAATGGCCGGATCCAGTGCGGAGAAGTTGTAATCACCCGCTCCAGTTGTTGTGGTGGTTGTTTTAATGCCGGTGGCAGTGTTCAGAGCAATAACAGTGGCGCCAGGAATTACCGCACCAGTCTTGTCTGTAACCGTGCCACTGACAGCGCCCTTACCTGAAAGCTGCGCCATCGCGCTCAAAGGCGCCATCAGGGCGATGACTAAAAGAGCCAGCCAACCCCACTTGGAACAACCTAAAAACCCAAAATTGCGGTTTTTCGGGATTCCGTTACGATTCAAAAGTCCGTTTACGGCCAAACTTCTCATTCAAGCCTCCATAAAATTGTTCTGATGTCGCTTCGTCTTCTGGCCCGCTCAATTAGCCCCGCCCGCAGGTTAGCCAACGGTGGTCAGACCACTCCTGAAACCTCAATAGTGTCCTGCACGGTATCAATATCTGTCAAGTATGAAATGCACAGCCCACGGTGCTTCCGTGAAAATCCTGTGAAATGAGGTATTTACAGGGACTGATATTTTGCGGGTTCAACGCCAATGGTCAGACCTTGCCGGTTTGGCGCTGAGAGTTGTATGGCCGTTTAGAAATACTAACTACCGCCAGGATAATCTCCTCAAATTCGCATTTATAGGGCAAAATGGGTAATCCGCAGTTTTGTTTATTTGTGGAGGGGATTATCCAGCAGCAATGAATCGCCGACAGCTATTACGAAATACCGCATATTGCATAGGCGCCGCCTTCACTGGCCAGACCTTGGATACTGTGGCCTTTGCGGCAAGCTCAGCCGCATCTGAAGCGACGATAGCAACCGGAAAGATCCGCGGTTTCATTGACCGCGGCGTTCATGTCTTCAAGGGAATTCCCTACGGAGCCGATACCGCTTCGCGCCGGCTTATGCCTCCTGTATCGCCAGCCCCATGGACCGGAGTTCGCGAGATGACAGATTTCGGTCCCCGGGCGCCGCAGGCCTCGGGCCATCATGACGGCAATGCAGGCTATCATCTTCCGCCGGAACTTGGCCCGGTCAGTGAAGACTGCCTCTACCTCAATGTCTGGACCCCGGGCCTGCGCGATGGCCGCAAGAGAGCGGTGATGGTCTACATCCATGGAGGCGCATACAGCGGCGGCTCGGGGAACAACGCACTTTACGACGGCGTGAACCTTTGCCGCCGCGGCGATGTTGTTTTCGTCTCGTTGAACCACCGTCTCAATCTCTTTGGCTATCTTTATCTGGCGGATATGATTCCTGAGTTGGCCGACTCCGGTAATGCCGGAATGCTGGATATTGTGCTCGCGCTCGAATGGGTGCGAGACAACATTGAGGAGTTCGGCGGCGATCCGAAACGCGTACTTATCTTTGGGCAATCCGGAGGAGGCGCCAAATGCGCCACTCTGATGGGCATGCCTGCCGCGCGCGGGCTTTTTCACCGGGTTATTACCATGAGCGGTCAACAGATCACTGCGTCCCGGCGCGAGACAGCTGCGGCGCGAACACAAGCTGTGCTTGCAGAACTCAATCTCCCTGCCGACAGAATCGGTGAGCTGCGGACTATGCCGATGCAGAGGTTGATTCATGCTGCGCATGCCGCCGGCTACTACGGACCGGTCAAGGACGGCCGCTCTCTGGTGCGCGATCCCTTTGACCCCGACGCACCGCCGCTTTCTGCCGATATTCCCATGATTCTGGGCAACACCCACGACGAGACCCGGTTTTTGATAGGCACAAGCGACCCGTCAACCTTCACATTGACCTGGGAGACGCTTCCGGCCAAGCTGGCGGAACATGCGCAGTTTCTGGGCAAATTGAATCTGGGCGACGTAGTTCGACGATACCGCGAACTCTATCCCGCCTATTCGCCCACAGATGTTTTCTTTGCGGCGACAACGGCCTCACGCTCCTGGCGCGGTGAGTTAATTGAGGCGGAGCGCAGGGCAGAGCAGATCTCGAGCGCAGCCCCAACCTGGGCCTACGAACTCGACTGGCGTACTCCGATTGACGGCGGCAAGTGGGGCGCGCCGCACACGCTGGATATCCCGCTTGCTCTGGATACCGTTGACGTTGCAGATGGAATGACCGGCGATGGTACAGAGGCCAGGCAACTGGCGCGTTTGATGAGCGAAACCTGGATTGCATTTGCACAGACTGGCAATCCGAACCACGCGCACCTGCCGCGCTGGAGCAGATACAGTCTCGACCACAGGGAGACGATGAGCTTCAATGCGCACACAAGACTTGTCAGTGATCCGCGAGGCGAGGAGCGCAAGCTGGTTGAGCAGGTTCCATACACACAGCCCGGAACATGAACCGATAATAATATCTGAGCTTGCCGCTGTCAGGACGCGCCAAGATCACTTCTCTGGTCGAGGCTCTTCGACTTGATGCCGGCGGCCTTGACCGTTTTCCGCGGGGTGGAACGCTCCCGCCCCTGGGCGGTCTGGGCCATGCGCAGATGTTGTTCCATCAATCTTCGCGCTTCCAGCGGGTCACGCGCGCGGACGGCGCGATAAATCTGCCGGTGCATCTCCGCGGATTCGCGCAGATCGGTCGAGCGTTCAACAGTTTTTCGGCGCTTGTCATACAGTGCAGAAGTGATGGTTTCCATCAACGCAGCCAGGATCGGGTTGCCCGAGGCTTGCGAGAGGATGCGGTGAAAGAGCACGTCGTGAATCAAGAAATCAGAAGGACTGTCCACAGAAGCGAAAATCTCAGCAACCTCTTCGGCCAGAGCGGTATGGTGCTCCTCCTTGCCTCGTTCAGCGGCAAGCGCCGCAAGGTGGCTTTCGATAATCAGCCTGACTTCAAACATTTGCCAGGATTGAAAACCGTGCAACACGCCCATCAAACTGAAGGAGGCTTTGCCAAACTCGGCGGGCCCATCCGCCACAAAGGTTCCAACCCCGTGCTTGACCTTCATCACCCCCATCGCCGCCAGGTAGCCGATGCCGGTTCGAAGGCTGGCGCGGCTGATATTCAAGGAACGCGCAAATTCGCGTTCGGGGGGAATCTTGTCGCCCAGTTGCAGCGTGCCATTTTCAATAAGGGCACGAATGTGGTTGACCACTTGCATGGTCCGGTGGGTATCCGGTAAATTCTGCTTTGACCGCGGCATAATAGCTTGCACCCGCTTGGATTGCCCAAATTACGGTGTAAGAACGAGACTACCACCCCAGACCATTGCCATCTTCATAAAATTTTATCCGCGGCGCTGACCTTATCCTTGCACCTGTGTATACTGTGGTCTGACCTCTCTGGTGGTCAGACCTCAACGCCTCCCAGCGAAAGGGGATGCTACTAGCCATGCTGATTCACGAAGATCGTTTGTTTCCTGCCGAACCCGGTGCGCGAAAAATAGCCAAAGCACTCTACGAAAAAGTCAGAAACCTGCCCATCATCAGCCCGCACGGGCATACGCAGGCATCCTGGTTTTCCACAAACGCGCCTTTTCCTGATCCGGCAAAGCTATTTGTCCAGCCCGATCATTATGTCTACAGAATGCTATACAGCCAGGGTATCTCCCTTGAAGACTTGGAGATCGGTGTGGCTGAGATGAAGAACCCGCGCAAGGTGTGGGGGATTTTCGCCAGCCATTATTACCTCTTCCGGGGGACACCCAGCCGAATGTGGCTTGATTTTGTGTTTCAGGAAGTCTTTGGGTTGCAGGAAAGATTTTCTGCCAAAACAGCCGATCTTTACTTTGATACGATTGCCGAAAAGTTGCGCACGCCGGAGTTTTTACCTCGCGCCCTCTTTGAGCGGTTCAATATCGAGGTGCTGGCAACAACTGATTCTCCGCTTGACTCTCTGAGTGACATCAAGGCGATCCGCGAATCTGGTTGGAAGGCGAGAATCGTCCCGGCCTTTCGGCCCGACCCGGTGGTCGATCCGGAGTTTGCCGGATTCACAGAATCAATTCTCAAATTGGGCGAGCAAACCGGCGAAGACTCTACCACCTGGACCGGTTATCTCAGTGCTCTGCGCAAGGCTCGGCTTCGCTTCAAAACAATGGGGTGTACCTCGACCGACCACGGACATCTGACGGCGCAAACCGCCGATCTGCCTGTATCCGAGGCCTCCGATTTGTTCAATAAGGTATTCACAGGCAAGGCCGACGCACAGCAGAAGGTTCTCTTCCAGGCCCAGATGCTGACCGAAATGGCGCAGATGAGCCTCGAAGACGGGCTGGTCATGCAGATTCATCCCGGAAGCACGCGCAATCACAACCGCAAGGTCTATGAGAAATATGGCCGCGATGTAGGCTGCGACATTCCCCGGCCCACCAATTATGTGGACGCGCTTCGCCCTCTGCTTGCCCGTTTTGGCAACGAGAGCAAGCTGACAATCATTCTTTTTACGCTCGACGAATCAACGTATAGTCGCGAACTGGCGCCTCTTGCCGGGCACTATCCCTGCCTGCGCCTTGGGCCGTCCTGGTGGTTCCACGACAGCCCGGAAGGCATGATGCGTTTCCGCCAGCAAGTGACCGAGACGGCAGGTTTCTACAATACTGTCGGCTTTAACGACGATACGCGGGCCTTCCTTTCCATTCCCGCCCGGCACGATGTGGCGCGTCGAGTGGATTGCGCGTTCCTGGCAAAGCTGGTTACCGAACACCGGCTAGGGGAAGACGAAGCATTTGAAGTTGCGCACGAGTTGACTTACGGACTGGTGAAAAAGGCGTATAAGCTGTAGAGGCGAGATATGGGGGCAGAGTGAAATCAGAACGAAAGATCACCGCGGCGCCTTCAACCGCCACACGAAACGGACACGTGCGCTGGACTATATGCGCCATGCTTTTTGCCGCCACCACCATCAACTACATGGACCGCCAGGTCCTGGGTCTGCTTAAGCCCACCCTCATGCACAGCGCAGCCCAGGGCGGCATCGGCCTTACCGAAAAGAGCTTTGGAATTGTTATTGCATTCTTTACGCTCTTCTATGCTCTCGGCCAACTGGGAGCCGGCCGCTTCGTTGATAAAATTGGCACCCGGGTTGGCTTCATGGTCATCATGGCCATCTGGAGCCTATCGGCAATGAGTCATGCGCTGGTGAACTCGGTGCTTCAGCTTGGCATCGCTCGATCGTTCCTCGGAATCGGCGAATCTGGAAACTTTCCTGCCGCCAACAAAACAAACGCCGAGTGGTTTCCGCAGAAGGAGCGTTCTTTTTCTTTCGGCATATTCAATTGCGGCGCAAATGTGGGCGTGATTCTGGCCACGTTGCTTGTGCCCGTCGCAGTTCACTTTTTTGGCTGGCACTCAGCATTTTTGATCACTGGCTTTTTCTCGGCTTCGTGGATTCTTCTTTGGTTTCTCAAGTACCACAAGCCGGCCGAACATCCCTCGCTTTCCGCAGCAGAACTTGTCTATATCAACCAGGACCCGCCTGAAAAGCCCGGTCCTTCCACGCCATGGATCAAGTTGTTTGGCATCCGTCAGACCTGGGCTTATGCTATTCCAAAATTTCTCACCGACCCCATCTGGTGGTTCTATCTCTACTGGCTGCCCGGTTATTTCAGCGTTAAATTCAATTTAAGCCTTGTTGGATTGGGGTTGCCTATCCTGGTTGTTTACAACGCATCTGCCGTTGGCAGCATCTACGGCGGCTACCTGCCCGCGACTTTCATTCGCCTGGGGCTTACGGCCGAGCGAGCTCGATTGATGGCCATGGTTCTCTGCGCGTGCCTCGTGGCGCCTGTTTTTCTCATCAACTACCTTCACGCAGATAGTTTTGGGAAATGGGCCGCGGTTGGTTTGCTTAGTCTTGCCGCGGCCGCGCACCAGGGATGGTCAGCTAACCTTTTCACTACGGCATCGGACATGTTTCCGCGCAGCGCTGTTGGTTCGGCTACAGGCATCGGCACCATGGCCGGAGCCGTTGGCGGCTTTCTGTTCTCGACGTACATCGGTTACATTCTGCAACTGACACATGGCAATTATTCGATTCTGTTCATCATCGCTGCCAGCGTTTATCTTATTTCGCTGCTGATCAACGTCCTGCTTGCACCGGGACTCAAAAAAGTGGAGCTAACCGCATGAGCCTCTATTGCGCCAAAGGAAGCATTGATACCGACCTGACCCCGCAGCAATTGAATGATCTGCTTTCGGAGAGTCTTGCCAAATTGGGTTCGCGCAACAACGTACTCGCTGTGCCGCCCGACCAGACCCGCGAACACTCGCGAGCAGGCGAACTGACCCGTTACGCGTGGAAGTACTACGGCGAAAAGCTCAAGGCGATTCTGCCTGCATTGGGCACGCACGTTGCCATGCGTCCCGACCAGATCTCGCATATGTACGGCGAAGTGCCCCAGGAACTTTTTCGCGTTCATAACTGGCGCACCGACATCGAGACACTTGGCGAAGTTCCGGCAGAGTTCATCCGCGAACAATCGGAAGGCAAGCTGAACTATGCCTGGCCGGCGCAGGTCAACAAGCTTCTGGCCAGTGGGGGATTCGATTTGATCCTCTCCATCGGCCAGGTTGTGCCCCATGAAGTGATTGGCATGGCCAACTACAACAAGAACATTCTTGTAGGCACCGGCGGCCGCGAGGGCATCAACCGCAGCCACTACCTGGGCGCGGTTTACGGCATGGAGCGGATCATGGGACGCGCCGTCAATCCGGTGCGCAATGTACTCAACTACGCGTCCGATCGTTTTCTCAAGCATTTGCCCATTGTCTATGTGCAGACGGTTGTGGGACGCCGGGCCGACGGCGGGCTGGCTGTGCGCGGCTTGTATATTGGCGACGATGCCGAGTGCTTTAACCGGGCCGCGGAACTTAGCCTGAAGGTCAACTTCGAAATGCTCGACACGCCGATCAAGAAGGCTGTCGTCTATCTCGACCCGGCGGAGTTCCACTCGACATGGCTGGGCAACAAGGCTGTTTATCGCACACGCATGGCATTGGCCGACAATGCGGAACTGATCATTCTTGCGCCCGGCGTAAAGGAATTCGGCGAAGACAAAACCATCGACAGCCTGATTCGCAAGTACGGCTACATGGGCACGCCGGCCACCCTCAAGGCGGTTGAAGCCAATGCCGAACTTGCCAACGATCTGAGCGCCGCCGCGCACTTGATCCACGGCTCATCGGAAGGGCGTTTCAAGATTACCTGGTGTCCGGCCCACCTGACCCGTCAGGAAGTTGAAGGCGTGGGATTCAGTTATGGAGATTTGAATGCGATGCTGACGCGCTACGACCCCAGCAAGCTTTCGCTCGGCGTAAACCAAGTTGGCGGTGAGGAGATTTTCTTCATCTCCAACCCGGGTTTGGGATTGTGGGCGCACCGCAGCCGCTTCTAAACAGGAGAGATTATGGAAAAGAAAAATTTGAAACTTCCCAAGTATTCTGTCGGGACGGGAGACCGGTTCTCGCATCAGGCAAAAGCACAGCTTCAGGCCTGCGTGTTGGCGCTCAAAAGCGGTGTCGAAGTGGTCCCCGTCTGGAACAAATCGAATCGCGAGCACACCATCATTGGCTCCGAACCTGCCTCTGCCCGTGCGGCCGCAGATGCGGCAGTCAAGGCGCTCGGCTGGAAGCTGCCCTACTTTTGCGACGCTGACCACATCACCTTGCAAACCGTTGGCCGCTTTCTGGATGCCTGCGACTTTTACACACACGACGTAGCCGACTTCATCGGCCAGACCGCGCCTGCCGCCGATATTGATCACTTTGTCGGCAAGCACAAGGACCTGCTCGGCCACATTCAGCTCGAAGGCGTCAGCGACAGCTTCGAGATCACGCCTGCGATTCTGCGCCAGACAGCGCAGAAGTATCTCACTGCGGTCAAAAAAGCCGGCGAAATTTATCGCGCCATTGTCGCGGCCAAGGGCGAAGGCAACTTCATCCCTGAAGTCTCGATGGACGAGACTGACAGCGCGCAATCGCCCGTTGAGTTGCTCATCATCCTCGCCGCCATCGCCGATGAAGGCATCCCCGTGCAAACCATCGCGCCCAAATTCAGCGGCCGCTTCAACAAGGGTGTGGACTATGTGGGCGATGTAGCTCGCTTCGAGCGCGAGTTTGTGCTGGATGTCGCGGCCATCGCTTATGCGGTCAAGCACTTTGGCCTGCCGGCAAATCTCAAGCTGAGCGTTCACTCCGGCAGCGACAAGTTTTCCATTTATCCAGCGATCCACTCCACCATCAAGCGCTTCGATGTAGGCGTGCATTTGAAGACAGCGGGAACCACGTGGCTGGAAGAGTTGATTGGCCTTGCCGAAGCCGGCGGCGATGCGCTGGCACTGGCCAAGGAAATTTACGCCGAAGCGTACGCCCATAGCGCGGAACTCTGCGCACCATACGCCACGGTCATTGACATCGATGCCTCCAAACTGCCCACGCCCGAGGCGGTGCGGGGCTGGAGCAGCGAGCAGTTCACCTCAGCACTGCGCCATGTGCCGTCAGCGGCGGCTTACAACAGCAGCTTGCGCCAACTGCTGCACGTCGGCTTCAAGGTTGCGGCCAAAATGGGGCAACGCTATCTCAGCCTGCTCGAAGCCAACGAAGCAGTCATCGCGAAGAATGTGACGGAAAATCTTTATAACCGGCACATCGCGCCTGTATTTCTCGGGCGAAAAGGTTGAGCTTACGCTTTGAAGTTTCTATGAATTGAACGAGCGAAAAAAGGGAGTGAAATATGGCAAGTACGGAAAATGCGCAGCCGAGTTGGGATCTGGCTGGATTGACAAAGATGTACGACTTCACCGGAAAAACGGTGGCGATTACCGGCGGCGCCGGAGTTCTGGGTAGCGATATGGCCGACGCGCTGACCGGTTGCGGCGCAAAAGTCGCCATCCTCGACGTGAATGAAGACGCAGGAAAGGCGTTGATTGAGCGACTGGGAGAGCGCGGCAAACAGGTCACCTTTTTTAAATTCAATGCGCTCGATCGCGAGAACATTGCGCAGGTGGCCCAGGATGTAATCAAGAAAATGGGCAAGCTGGATTGTTTGATCAATGGCGCGGGCGGCAACAAGCCCCAGGCCACCACCAGCGCTGATTTGAAATTCTTCGACCTTCCCACGGAAGCATTGCGTTGGGTCTTCGACCTGAACGTGCTGGGCACCATCCTGCCCTGCCAGGCCTTCGGGAAAATCATGGCGGAGCAAGGGTATGGAACGATTCTGAATATTTCATCGATGAACGCATTCCGCCCATTGACCCGCATTCCTGCCTACTCTGCTGCCAAGGCTGCGGTGAGTAACTTTACGCAATGGCTGGCGGTGCACATGGCGCAGGAATACTCGCCAAAGATCCGCGTGAATGCCATCGCCCCCGGTTTTTTCATCACCAATCAAAATCGGTTCCTGATGCTTGATGAAAAGACAGGCGACTGGACTCCGCGCGGCAAAACAATTGTCGGCCACACGCCGATGGGGCGCCTGGGCAAATCCCAGGATCTCTTTGGGTGTGTTCTGTGGCTGCTTTCACCGGCTTCGGAATTCGTAACCGGGGTGGTGATTCCAATCGATGGCGGTTTTTCCGCTTTCACCGGCGTGTAAACAATGTAATCGCAGTAATAAAACGAGGAGATGCGGCAAATTTGCCACGTTTCCTCGTTGCCGGGTTTGGCTGCAAATTATCCCCGTTGCAGTTAATAATGAAGTCATTCCACTTACAATCCATTTGGAGGAATCATGGACTCAAAACGGTTTAGCCTTGAGGGAAAAATTGCTGTTGTCACTGGAGGAACAACCGGAATCGGACATGCGCTGAGCATCGGCCTGGCAGAAGCCGGCGCCGATGTGATTGCCACGGCTCGCCGCCAGCAACAAGTGGACGATACCGCCAGCAGGATTGAAGCGCTTGGACGCAAGACCCTGCGTCTGACCTCGGATGTTGGCGACCGTGCATCACTCGAAAAGGTCCGGGAAGCCGCTCTCGAGAAATTTGGCAAAGTCGATATCCTCGTAAACTGCGCCGGAAAAATCAAGCGTACGCCCACCCTGACAGTGTCGGAAGCGGAGTGGAACGATATTCTCAACACCAACCTCACTGGCACGTTGCGCGCCTGCCAGGTCTTCGGCGAGGTGATGCTGGAGCGCGGCTACGGCCGCATTATCAACATATCCTCGCTCAACGCTTTTGCCGCGCTCACGGAGGTGGCCGCCTACGCAGCCAGCAAGGCCGGTCTATCTTCGCTAACCCGCTCGCTTGCCGTCGAGTGGTCGAAGAAGGGGGTTACGGTAAACGCCATTGCCCCCGGTATCTTCCGCACCGACCTGAATGCCGAACTGCTTGATAACTCCGAGCGCGGCAAGGAACTGCTGATACGCACGCCCATGGGACGCTTCGGCGATACCATTGAGTTGGTCGGGGTCGCCATCTTTCTGGCCTCCGATGCCTCTTCGTTCGTCACCGGGCAGGATCTCGTCGTCGATGGCGGATTCCTCGCCAGTGGAGTTAATCAGTAAACTCAATTGGAAATACGGAAGGGGCTGCGCTACACAGCGCAGCCCCTATAATTTGTAACCAATTTTTCTTAATGCAAAGTGACCTTTGCTCCGGTCTGCCTCGCAATCGACTCGCCGGTTTCAATCTGCACAGTCACATGCTTTCCCGTTACTTCCGCATAGGCAATCGTCATCCCTGTCTTGGCGCTGATCTTCACATTGTGCAAGACTACTCCGCGCACCGGCGATTCCGGCAGGCCCGCAATCACTCCTGCTGACGCGCTTCCTGTCGCAGTCAAATTCTCAATTGTTATGTCATGAAAGTGCGGAGTCAGCCGGGTAACAGGCTGCGGCGCTTCCGAATCGGGCGGTGAAACCCTGGGATAATACTCGCTGATAATGATCGCGTTCTTCACATCCTTCATTTCGATGTCGCGGAAAAACAGCGGTCCAACATCGTTGCCGCGGTCACGGTTCGCCTTCACGCGGATGCCGTTGTCCGTCCCCTCAAAGTGAATGCGCTCGGCGCGGATGTTCCTCGCTCCGCCAGCTATCTCGCTGCCGATAGAAAGGCCGTGCCCATGCATGAATGTGCAATCGGTAATCGTAATGTCGCGACTCGGATCGTCCGGACCGGGCGAATTGATAGGGCCAGACTTGATCGCGACATCGTCATCTCCCACATCGGTATACACATGATCGATAACCACATTCGACGACGAAAAAGGATCGATGGCGTCGGTGTTGGGCGAATGTTCGGGCGCCAGAACTTTGACATTGCGAATCACTACGTCGTCCGAATAATACGGAACCAGTTGCCACATCGGAGAATTCTGAATCGTGACGCCCTCGACGCGAATGTGCTTGCAATGGTCAAAGATAATCAGCTTTGGCCGCAGATGGCCTGTGCCAAGAATGCCGTGATCCTTTACTTTTCTCACTTCTTCCCACCAGCTCGCTCCATTGCCGTCAATCACGCCCTCGCCGGTGATTGCGATATTAGTCGCGTTTGTCGCGCTCACCAGCGGTTGCAGGTCCGGCAGATGAAACATGGTGATGGGCGGATAGTCTCCGTGGTCGGCTGAGCCAAGCAGCGTCGCGCCCTTGTCGAGTTGCAGTGTGATATTGCTTTTGAGCACGATGGGCGCGCTCAGATAGGTTCCGGCAACCAGTTGGACCGTGCCGCCCCCTTGCCGCTCGCACGCATCAATCGCTGACTGAATGGCGGCCGTGTCTTTTGTGATGCCGTCGCCTTTGACGCCGTAAGCGTGCGGATCGCAACCCTTCGCCGCATCGAGCGCGCATGCTGGAATGGCCGCAAAACCGACCGCTATAACCACAAAAAACAATAAATCTTTGAAGGAAGATCCCTGCATAACTGTCTTCACTCCTCGCCGAACTAATTGCTTTCAAAACCATCATACGCCGGTAGATACAGGGGCCATTCATGGAACAATATATGATGAATAGTTGGCCCGAATATTTGATCGTTAGCGGTCAGCAAGGTGGGTTTGACTTTGGCGGATTTTCTTTCAGAACTGAAAAAGCGTGTGCTGGTTTACGACGGAGCACTGGGCACGAACGTGCAAAAGCACAACCTCACCGCAGAGGATTTCTGGGGTAAAGAGGGGTGCAACGAGTTGCTGGTGCTTTCGCGGCCCGATGTAATCCGCGCCATCCACGCCTCATTTCTCGAAGCTGGATGCGATGTCATCGAGACCGACAGCTTTGGCTCGACGCACATTGTTCTCGCCGAATATGGTCTTGAAGATCGCACCCGCGAACTGAATCTTGCCGCCGCGCGCCTTTCTCGCAAGGTGGCCGACGAGTACTCGACCCCCGATAAGCCTCGCTTCGTCGCCGGCTCCATTGGTCCCACCACCAAGCTTCCATCGCTGGGTCACATCAGTTATGACGCCATGGCCGCGGCCTATCGGGAACAGGCCGAGGCGCTGATTGAAGGCGGAGTGGATGTGCTGCTTATCGAAACCTGTCAGGATCTTTTGCAGGCCAAGATCGCACTCGCCGCCTGTCAGGACGCGATTCGCGATGCGCGCGAAGGCCGCATTCCGTCCACTGGCCGCAACATCGCTTTACAGGTTCAGATTACGCTTGAATCCAGCGGAACCATGCTGCTTGGTTCGGAGATAGGCGCGGCGCTGGCTGTTCTTGAGGCTTTTCAACCCGATGTCATCGGGTTGAATTGCGCCACCGGTCCGGCGGAGATGAATGACGCGGTTCGCTTTCTCTGCCAGAACTCCACAGTTTCCATCAGCGTACTGCCCAACGCCGGGCTACCGCACAACGAGGGCGGCCACGCGGTCTACAAACTCACTCCTGCGGAGCTGGCTTCGTTTCTGCGCCGCTTTGTCACGGAGTACGGAGTGCAGATTGTCGGCGGCTGTTGCGGCACCACGCCCGACCATCTGCGCGCGGTTGCCGAGGCCGTCAAAGGTGCGACGCCCGCCATTCGCGAGGTACAACAACAGTCTGTCGCCGCCAGCGCATTCAGCGCTGTCCCGCTCGAAGCCGACGCGCAACCCATCATCATCGCCGAGGAGATGAACACCACCACGCGCCTGGAGACCTTTCGCAACATGGTCCGCGAAAGCGATTTCGACGGCATTTTGACGCTTGCCAAACGACTCACCGGCGAGGGATCGCAGATGCTCGATCTGTGTTGCGCCATCGTTGGCGAAGACGAGCAGGACTACATGAACTCAGTCCTCGAAAAAATCGCCACCCGCGTTCCCGCGCCCATTCTGATTGACTCCACCGAAGCCGCCGTCATCGAGGAAGCGCTCAAGCGCATTCCCGGCAAACCCATTATCAACTCCATCAATCTGGAAGACGGCGAAAAGCGCACCAGCAAAGTGTTGCCCATGGCGCGCCGCTACGGAGCGGCGGTGATTGCGCTGACGATCGACGAGCAGGGGATGGCTCTCACGGCCGACCGCAAGGTAGCGATTGCTCACCGCATCCACGATCTCGCCGTTAACAAATACGGACTGCGCTCTGAAGATCTGATCTTCGACGCGCTGACCCTGCCCATCTCCACCGGGCAGGAGGACTACCGCTCTGCCGCCATTGAGACCCTTGAAGCTGTCCGTCGCATCAAGCTCGAGTTGCCTCGTTCGCGCACGGTTCTCGGTGTTTCCAATATCTCCTTCGGCCTCAATGCCTACGCGCGCCGCGTGCTCAACTCGGTATTTCTCAAAGAGGCCGTGGACCGAGGACTCGACGCGGCCATCGTCAACTATTCCAAGATTTATCCGCTCTACAAGATTCCCGAAAAAGAAGTTGAGCTTGCGCGCAAACTTATTTTCCAGGACCGCGCCGATGGCGACCCGCTACAGATTTACATGGCCTACTTTACCAGCCTCGGCAAAGCCTCCGTGCAGGAAGAAGAGATTGCTGTCGAAAGCCTCACGACCGACGAAAAGCTCAAGCAGATGATTATTCGCGGCGAGCGAACCATCGGTTTGCTTGAGCAGAAGCAATCACTTGAAGCAACTCTTGAAGCAGCGCTGCTCACTCACTCTCCGCTCGAATTGATTAACACTGTTCTGCTCGACGGCATGAAGACGGTCGGCGATCTGTTCGGCGCGCGGAAAATGCAACTGCCCTCGGTTCTTGATTCTGCCTCAGTCATGAAGGCCGCCGTTGCGTATCTTGAACCAAAGATGGAAAAATCATCGGGCGGCGGCAAAGGAACCATGGTTCTCGCCACGGTCAAGGGCGATGTGCACGACATCGGAAAGAATCTTGTGGACATCATCCTCTCCAACAATGGCTATCGCGTCATCAACCTGGGCATCAAGCAGCCGTCGGACGCAATCATCAATGCAGCGCGCGAGATCAACGCCGACGCGATCGGCCTCAGCGGCCTGCTGGTCAAATCCACTCTGGAAATGAAGTATGTGCTGCAAGACCTGGAAACGCTGGGTCTCGCCATTCCCGTCATCTGCGGAGGCGCCGCGCTCACTCGCAAATATGTCGAAGAAGATCTGCGCAAGGAGTATTCCGGCGCGGTTTTTTATGCCGAGGATGCTTTTGCTGGCCTGCACGCCATTGCCGATCTAACATCAGCAGATACATCGGTGCGCGAAAGCCGTGAGGCGGAAGGCCGGACGGTGAAGGTATTCGGAAAGGGCAACGCAGCGGCGCCGGAATTGACACTGGCGGAACTCACTCCGGAGGGCCGTTCGCCTGTTGTCGAGCGGGTGTCGCTCGTTCCGAAGCCAGCTTTTTGGGGCGCGCGGGTTTTTAAAAATTACAAGTTGGACGACGTATTTCCTTATCTCAACGAGACGGCGCTTTTCAAAAATCAGTGGCAGCTCAAGACCGCCGCGCAGGACGATTATCTCCGCCTGATCGAAGAAAAGTATCGCCCCATCCTGCTCGATCTCGAAGCAGAAGTGAAGTCGGCTGGCTGGTTTGAGCCGAAATCCGTCATTGGATTTTATCCCTGCGCCAGCCAGGGCGACGACCTGATCGTCTTCGATCCCGACGATCCAACCCGGGAGTTGGAGCGCATCACATTTCCGCGCCAGGCGCAGGGACGCAGGCTCTCAGTTTCTGATTTCTTTGAGCCGATCAGCGCCGCGCAGCGCGATGTTGTTGGCTTCTCCATCGTCACCATCGGCGACGAGGCCAGCCGCCAGACAGCAAAGCTCTTTGAGGCCGGCGACTTTACAAAGTACCTATATCTGCATGGCCTCTCTGTTGAAACCGCAGAGGCACTGGCCGAGTTGGCACACAAGCAGGCCAGGGAATTTCTCGGCATCGCCGCAGAAGACTCGCCGCGCGTGGCGGATTTGTTTCATCAGAAGTATCGCGGCTCGCGTTACTCCTTCGGGTATCCGGCCTGCCCCAATCTTGAAGATCAGACCAAGATCTTCCGCCTGCTCAAGCCCGAGGAGAATATCGGCGTGCGCCTCACCGAAGGATTCCACCTGGAGCCCGAGCAGAGCACCAACTGCATTGTCGTCCATCATTCGCAGGCCAAGTATTTTGTGGTATAAAATTCAGCGGATTGCTTAACCGGATTTTGCATATAATTATCGCCCTTTGTGCAATTGTGTAAATAGACAGACAGAGAAGATGTGTGTCCTCCTCGAACGGCCGGGGCGCAGCCATGGGCATGGACTGCGCTCCCGGCCGTTCGCCTTTTCGCCGTCATCCTGAGCGGAGCGCAGCGAAGTCGAAGGACCTGCTGTTGCACTTAGGCGCGCTAAGCTAACTCGGCTTCTCTATATCTTCCCAATTCCTTGACCATCGCACAATGCGGCTTCAGCGCCGCCACCGCTCGCGAACCCTCTTCGGCCGAGAGTATCTGGCAATCCACAAAAAAGATGTACTCCCACGGCTTGCCGTGCACCGGCCGCGACTCAAGCTTTGTCATATTAGTTCCCTGAGCAGCCAACTCAGCCAAAACAGCCGCCAGCGATCCCGGACGATTCTCCACTGAAAACGCCAGGCTGATCTTGTTGGCTCTCGGATCGGTTACGGCCTCCGCGCTTCGCCGCACCAAGAAGAAGCGAGTGAAGTTTTCCGGGTTATCCTCGATGTTGGCTTCCAAAACCTGGGCGCCATAATATTCGGCCGCCGCCGCGCTGGCGATTCCCGCAGCGTGCTTGTCGTCTGACTGCACGATATGCTTGACGCTGCCTGCCGTATCGTAAAAAGCAACGGCCTTCATCCCGGTGTGCGCGGCCAAAAACTTTCTGCACTGCGCCAGGGCCACAGGATGCGAAAAGACGCGCTCAATCTCTGCAATCGCTACGCCGGAAATGCCAATCAGATTGTGCCGGATGCGCAGCAGCGTTTCCCGTTCCACCCGCACATCGTGGGTCAGCAGCAGATCGAAGTGCTCCGCCACAGAGCCGGCCAGGCTGTTCTCGATGGGGATAACCGCAGCATCAACCGCGCCGCCGGCCACCGCCTCAAAAACTTCGGCGGAAAGCGAAAAGGGAACAACCTCCCCGCCAGGCGCCAGTTTCATTGCTGCTTCATGGCTGAACGAACCGTATTCTCCCTGTATAGCAATCTTCATGCCGGTGCCATCCAATCTAACTCTTTAACCACAAATCAGCCGCAACAAAGCCGAGAAAGACCATTGCGATCACCCCATTCATCGTGAAAAACGCGGCATTCAAGCGGCGCAAATCACGCGGAGAAACAAGGGAGTGCTCATACGCCAACAGCAGTCCTACCGCAGCGATCCCAATCCAGCCAATTCTATGAAAGTGAAACAGAACCCCGAACCACATCAGCAACCCCAGCATTGACAGGTGCATCGCGCGCGCTGTCCAAAACGCTGCCGGAATCCCCGAGGCTTGTGGCAGGCTATGCAGACCCGCCGCGCTGTCATGCTCAAAATCCTGGCAGGCGTAAAGCACATCAAAGCCGCCAGCCCACAACGTCACCGCCAAGGTAAGCACAAGAATTCGCGCGTCCAGTGAGCCCTTCACCGCAATCCACGCTGCCGAAGGGGCCAGGCCCAGTGCCAAGCCCAATCCCAAATGCGACCAGCGAGTAATTCGCTTCAGATAGCTGTAGCCAAGCAGCACCACGAGAACCAGGGGCGAAAGGAAAAGCGTGAGCCTATTCAGTTCGGCAGTCGCAAGCACGAAAACCGCGACAGCCAGAAGCGTAAATCCCAGCACAAACTGCCGCGACAAAAGTCCGGCTGGAATTGCGCGGGTCATGGTGCGGGGATTGGCCGCATCCAGTTCCGCATCGGCCCAACGATTGAAGGCCATTGCCGCCGAGCGCGCCGCTACCATGGCCACCAGAATCCACGCCAGCGTCCTCCAACCCGGCAGCCCGTTGGCCGCCAGAAGCACTGCTGTCAATGCAAAGGGCAGGGCAAAAATTGAGTGCTCCCATTTGATCATCTCCAGCGTAGTCCGCGTCCTGGCCCAAAGGGATTGCATGGTTGACTCCTAAGACCAGTGTACTGAATGAAATCCAAAAAAATTGAATACAACGATGTAGCGTATGAGGAATATTGGCTCCGTCCGGGCACCCTGCGGTAGCGCCGGATCAAAGGAGAAAATATGAAAGTCAGCAAGATAGCGATTGTATTTGGCGTTCTCACCTGCCTGGGAACGGCCAGCCTGATTGCGCAAACTGTTCGGGTCGGAGGATGGTCGCTGCGCGCCAACGGCCAGGTTGCACAGGGTTTTAAGTACGTGGGCTCATGCCCCGTCGACCTCAAGTTTGGCTGGGGACTCATCAGCACCGGGCCAACCGAGGTAAGGTACCGCTTCGACCGCAACGACGGCGGACATACGACCCATACAGAACGAGTCAATCTGCCGCGGGCCGACCAATCCGTGCCTGTCTACTATGATTGGCGCCTCGGGGCGAACACGAGGGAATTCGCCAATTACTCTGGCTGGGTAAATCTGATCATCGAATCTCCAGACAGAATCGAGAAAAAAGTCCCATTCACTATTCACTGCCGTTAGAATGTTGCAGGAATGCAGGCCGGCATGGCTGCTATTGCCGGTCCGGGGACCCCGCGGACAGGTCTTCGTCCGCGGGGTGGGGGTTTTGCATACAGGGCTTGGAAACGTTAAAGCGCAGCCTGCCAAAACTGAGCCGCAGATCTGACGATTGGCAGGACATTTAAAGGTGGTTGGCCCCACCGCTGGGGGCTTTAGCATCGCCAGGTTTTGTCGTTCGAGTTGCAAAGCTGCTCCAGGTTGCAGCGGTTGCACTTGGGCTTGCGCGCATCGCAAACGGCGCGGCCATGATGGATGATCTGATGCGAGAAGCTGATCCAGCGGCTTTGCGGAAGAATCTGCATCAACTCTTGCTCGACTTTTTGCGGCGTGTCGCCTTTGGCTAAACCAAGGCGGCGGCTGATGCGGAAGACGTGCGTGTCCACAACAACGCCTTCAGCCTTGCCAAAACAAACGCCAAGAACGACGTTGGCCGTTTTCCGGGCCGCGCCGGGAATGGTGATGAGTTCGGCGAGTGTCTGCGGAACTTGACCGTTGAAGTCCGCAATGATTTTGCGCGCCGCGCCCTGAATCGATTTGGCCTTGTTGTGAAAAAATCCTGTGGTCCGGATCTGGGCTTCGAGTTGCGGCAGCGTTGCCTTGGCCATCTTCTGCGGAGTAGGGAAGCGGCGGAATAGCTCAGGCGTGACCATGTTGACGCGCACGTCAGTGCATTGCGCGGAGAGGATCGTCGCCACCAGCAACTCCCACGGCGACTTGTGGGTGAGCGCGCACTCGACGGCAGGATAGGCTTCGTCAAGGCCCTTGAGGATAGCGGCGATGCGGTCGGGGGCGAGAACGCCGCGGGACATTCTATTTTTAGTCTGCACATTGAGTCGCTTTTTCGCGGAAGATATGCGGGTTGTCATGGCTGCTGGCATGGTGTGGAATTTTAGGTGCAGAGAGCTTAGATTACCGGATGATTGACAAATCGCCATCTCGGTAGATTGGAAAGAAAAACCTCCTAACCTTGCTGATAAACAATAACGCAATAACAGCCAGAGGAATGGTGCTGAAATACCATGGATGTGCGACGAAAAACAGCATCAGGCATACCGCTCCGTCTCCAAATACACCGGTAAACCATCCGTACGTCTTTCCTCGCCACAGGCCTACCGCTGAAACCATACTGACAAATAGAAACGGACCAAACATAATACTTGAAAGTATCAACGAGTTTGGGAAAACACCCCAGCATGCGAATGCTCCCCAAACAGAAAAACAGGTGACAGCTACAAGAGTCTGTGCGCTCGCGGCGATTATCACGAAGATCGGTACACGAATTTCGCTCATATCTTTCTCCAGCGACGTCTTCATCATGGGTTTATAAACTGAAGTTTCCACGCGACCAATCCCCAAATTTCACCACCGGCAGCCTTACACCGATAAAAAACTGCCCAAAGAGGGCATAGACCGCGCTGACTTCGTTGAAGCGCATCTCGCGTCAAGTCTAGGCGAGCAGCCGGGCACGCTTGCCTTGCGATTTCAATAAGGACACAGCTTGCTTGTCGAAGCTGGCGAATTCCTCGGCGCCGAGCCAATACCCCTCATAAGCGATGACGCCATCGGCAAAATCGCCGCCCTTGTCGAGGACCGCCAATCCAGCTTCGACGGCGGGCTGATTCACAGCGATGTTCGAACTGTTCATCAGTACACGAATCGCGTTTGCGACCTCAGCGGCTGTTTTCTTATACCCTTGCCGCAAGACCCAAACAAATTCACACAGGGTCGCCAGCGGGATGGCGACGAGTTCAGCATTATCGAGGATTCTTTTCGCAATCCGCGCCTGTACTGGATCATCCTGTAGCGCATCACGCAAAAGAACATTCGTATCTGCTGCGATCTTCATCGTTTGCCTGCCCAAGCGTCTTCGGTAATCTTCTTGATCTGGGCGATAGTGAGCCGCGGGGTTCCCGGCTTGGCTAAGCAACCGCTGAAATCTGCGATTGAGCCGGTCCGCGCGGCGGGCTGTAGTACGAGCCGGCCATCCGGCAATTTGTCAGCCTCGATCTTCTGGCCGGGAACAACGTTGAGATGCCGGAGCAGTTCTTGCCTCAGCGTAATCTGACCTTTGGCGGTAATCGTTAAAGTGGCCATGGTTTCGCCCTCCATCTCAATGGTAAGGCAAATCTCCCTTACCGTCTACAGCTTTCCTGCCAGCCAGCCTCCAAGTTTTTCCATCGGCAGCCTTACACCGATAAAAAACTGCCCAAAGAGGGCATAGACCGCGCTGACTTCGTCGAAACGCATCTCGTAGATGAGCTTCTTAAAGACCACCGGGTCGTCGGCGAAGAGGTCAACGCCCCATTCCCAATCGTCCATGCCGATGGAGCCGGAGATGATCTGCTTGACAACATCGCCGTAGCGGCGGCCAATCAACCCGTGGTCGTGCATCATGCGCTGGCGGTCGGCAAAGGAAACGGTGTACCAGTTGACTTGTTCGCCGCGCTTGCGGTCCATGGGATAGAAACAGAGATATTTGGCTTCAGGAACGGCGGGATAAAGGCGCGGAGCCATGGCCGAAGCGGAACGCTCCAGAGCGGCGGCTACTGCGGCTTTCCACTCGGGCGAGTGTGGCTCCAGGTTGCCGGCAGTTTCGTAGGTTTTGCGCGTGGATTCGTAAAGACCAAGTTCGACGACGGAAACGTAGGAGTGGCGCAGGTCGAGAAAATCGTAGAATTCGGTTTGCGCGAGGTCGAGTTCGACCTGGTTCAAGGCTTCGAGCGAATCGCGGAAGTGGACGAGGATCAGGTCGCCCTTGTGCCCGAGTTGCGTGTAGAGCGCCGTTTGAATTGGCGCGCCGGCATCTTTGCGCTCCAGGCGCTGCAGCGCGGCAGTAGCCTCGGCAATAATTGTTTCGCGCTTGCCGGCTGTGCAGGCTCGCCAGGCTTTCCAGTCGAAGCGGAAGAACTGGTGGAGCAGGAATGAACCTTCAAGGGTTAACGGTGCGGGCGAGAATGCAGGGGAATTATCGTTCAAGGCTGTCTCCAGAGAACTCGAAGTGAAGTAACAGGCACACACTCATAGTAGCAAAATGGAGTTGCAGACGTGTGCATTTCATTTTTCCTTTCGAATGATCGAAAGGTGCATGAATAGGGCATCGCGGGCCTATATACTGAGTACGCTCATGAATGAAAAGATTATCGGCCTCCTGGTGCAGTTCGTAACCCATGTGATCGACGCCGGCGGTTATGCCGGCATTGTCGCGCTGATGGGAATTGAGTCGGCGTGTATCCCTCTGCCTTCGGAAATCATCATGCCGTTTGCCGGGTACCTGGTTTATTTGGGACACTTCAGCCTTTTTTGGGCTGCAACGGCGGGCGCGCTGGGCTGCAACCTTGGCTCGGTAGTGGCTTATTGGATTGGCGCCAAGGGCGGGCGGCCGCTGGTGGAGCGCTACGGCAGATGGGTATTGATGAGTCATCACGATCTGGATCGAATGACGTTTTTTTTCAATCGCTACGGTTCGATCACGGTGTTGCTGGCGCGGTTATTGCCGGTGGTGCGCACGTTTATTGCGTTTCCAGCTGGAATTGCCAAGATGCCGCAGTTGCGTTTTCACCTTTATACGTTTGCCGGTTCCTGGCCGTGGTGTTTTGCGCTGGCATACGCGGGCTGGAAGATGGGCGAGGCATGGCATACAGATCCGCGCTTTTACGCTGCCTTCCATCGTTTCCATTTGGCGGTGGAGATCGGACTGTTGGCGGCGATTGTCTGGTTCGTATATTCGCATGTGAAGCGCGGCGGGCAAGTTGAGTCTGCGTAATGATTTTGAACCGCCGGGAGATCCGGCAATCAAAAATTAGTCAGGAGAGAAGATGGGAACTGAAGAGCAAGGAAGCCAAAAGTCAGGAAAAGTTGCGCCCGCAAAGGGCAAGCTGGGAGTGATGGTGGTAGGCATGGGCGCTGTTGCCACTACGATGATTGCCGGTGTTGAGGCGGTTCGCAAAGGGTTGGCCAAGCCGATTGGATCGCTGACACAGATGGGCACGATTCGACTGGGAAAGCGCACGGAAAACAACGCGCCGAGGATCAAGGATTTTGTGCCGCTGGCCGATTTGAATGACATTGTTTTCACCGGCTGGGACATTTTTGAAGAGAACGTGTATGAGGCCGCCTCGCATGCCGCGGTGCTGGACCAGAAGACGCTCGATCTTCTGAAGCCTTACCTGGAGACAGTCAAGCCGTTGCCGGCGGTCTTCGACCAGTACTACGTAAAGCGGCTCAACGGCACGCACATCAAGAAAGGCAAAAGCAAGCGCGACCTGGCAGACCAGGTGAGGGCCGACATCAAGGCTTTCAAAAAGACCGTGGACCGCGTGGTGATGATCTGGGCGGCATCAACCGAGATTTTTATCAAGCCGACGGCAGTGCATGAGTCGCTGGAGGCCTTCGAGAAGGGCCTGGAGAACAACGATATCGCCATTGCGCCATCGCAGATTTATGCCTATGCTGCGCTCAGCGAGGGAGTGCCCTTTGCCAATGGCGCGCCGAACCTGACGGTGGATACGCCGGCGATGGTTGAGTTATCGAAGCGCAACGCCGCGCCGATTTGCGGCAAGGACTTCAAGACCGGCCAGACGCTGATGAAGACGGTGCTGGCGCCGGCATTCAAGGCGAGGATGCTGGGCGTTTCGGGATGGTTTTCAACGAATATTCTCGGCAACCGCGATGGCGAAGTGCTGGATGATCCAGAGTCGTTCAAGACCAAAGAGGAATCGAAACTGGGTTCGCTGGATTACATCTTCCAGCCAGAGCTTTACCCGGATCTCTACAAGGATCTTTACCACAAGATTCGCATCAACTACTATCCGCCGCGCGGCGATGAAAAAGAGGCATGGGACAACATCGACATCTTTGGCTGGCTGGGCTATCCGATGCAGATCAAGGTGAACTTCCTTTGCCGGGATTCGATTCTTGCCGCGCCCATTGCGCTGGACCTGGTGCTGTTTCTTGATCTGGCCAAACGCACGCCTTCGCTGTGCTCAATTGGAATTCAGGAGTGGCTTAGCTTCTACCTCAAGTCGCCGCAATCCGCCCCGGGACTTTATCCGGAGCATGATTTGTTTATTCAATCGATGAAGCTGAAGAACACGCTGCGGCACATCATGGGCGCGGATTTGATTACCCACCTTGGATTGGAATACTACGACTAAGGATTTGCCATCCAGGCAGACGTTCCCGTTGGCCGCATATAAGCACATACGCCTCACCCGGACGGGTGGGGCGTTTTTGCGCTGGCGGGCAAGTTGTGGAAACCGAATTATGATTCGGCGCTGCGGAGAAGCACTTCAAACAAGACGCCGAATGCCCAGCACAGTGATGTCGTCTTCCTGGCCAAACTCCCTTGCCGCTTCGGCAATGTAAAAAGCAGATTGATTGCTGAGGTTGTGGACACGATTGAAGCCGAAGAGCTCTCCGGAGGATTGACGGGCTTCGACCACTCCATCGGACATGAGGAGAATGCGGTCGCCGGGGTGCAGGTAGAGCTGGATTTCCTGATAACTGGCGCTGGCCAAAACACCGAGAGGGAGGCTGCCGGATAGGGGGACCTCCTGGCTGTTCAGGTAAGGCGGAAGGTGGCCGGCATTGGAGAGCAGCACTGCGCCGTCGGCGCCGAACCATGCAGCCTGGCAGGTGGTAAAGCTGTCACTGCCAACCAGCACGCGATTAAGAGACTCGAGAATTCTGGAGGGACTGATCTCCAGAGTCTGGCGCAGCGCTCCCATCAACATGGAGACGTTCATAGCTGCTTTGAGTCCTTTGCCGGCAACGTCGCCTATGACTACCAGCAGTCCGCCACCCGGCATAGGCCGCAGATAGTAAAAGTCGCCGCCAACTTCATTGGCTGGCTTATAGACGGCATCGACTTCGAAGCCGGGAGTCTTGAGCTTTTCCTGGGGAATCATCAGATCCTGCACGCTGCGGGCCGCTGCCAGCTCGCTGGAAGCGTGCTCCTGCTCTCGCTGCACACGCAGGAAGCGTACAAAGATGATCAGCAAGATGGCGATGATGCCAGCCACATCGCCAAAGGTGCCAAGGTGGATGGGAATGGGACCGGCTTGCAGCGTGAGGGGAGGCTGAATCTCGCGTCCTTCCCAATCGCTTACACCGGAGATCATCGGCACAATCCAGCCTGCCAGGGTCAAAAGCAGTGGGAACAGAAGCAGGCCGGCTTCGAAGTTGCGCTTGAAGGTCGCACGGATAAGCGTGGAGAGGACAAAGATTATCCAGCCGAGGAACCAGAAGGCGCTGAAAAGGAGGACGAAGACCAACAATAACCATGCGGTTTTGTTATGTCCCGCCAGCAACAGGGAGGGGGCCACGCCAGCCAGCACAGGGGCAGAGAATCGCAACAACAGGATGTACCATCGGCGGCGCAGCGAGAGAAATGCAACGAGAAACTCGAAGTACAAGTAGATGGAGATGACCGCTAACTGAGCTTCAGCCGCCAGGTACCACATCTGGTCGAGCCGGGCAGAGCTGCCTGCCAACTCAATGAACCAGATAGGCGCCAGGAAGAGTTCATGAAGAGCGAGCCAGAGATATTCAGCGTGACCCTTTTGAGTAAAGAATAGCGCCAGCAGAAAGAAGGCCAGCCCCGCAAGCAAAATTGCATTCACCAGGTGGGGAAGTCGCTCGAAGAGGTTATGAATCGACCAGAGCGCCAGAACATGGTCCAGGTCGTCGTGGTTTCCCAGGCGCACCGTGCGATTGGCGAAGAAACTTGTGTACGCTCCAAAACCGAAGGGAAGATAAATGCTGCGAAGGACCAGAACCAGAGAAGTTTCAGAAGGAGGCAGATCCAGTTTGTAGATGCGGGAGATTTGTTCGAATCGCGCTGGATCCTCGCCGTGCGGGCCTTCAGGCAAAATCAGGCGGCCGTTGGCATACACATCCACGCCAAGGGCTTCCGAGCTATAGGTTGCGGTATGGGAGGTTGGGAGTTCGATCAGCAGGGACAGCGGAGCATGGTTTGGAGCCAGTTGCAGATGGAGCCGAAACCAGACAAATGGATGCTGTCTCTTCGCCTGGGAGCCTGCCGGCGTGCCCGCGTTTTTCGAATCCGGGGGTCCGTGCGGTTGATCGACATCGTGCACTTCAGCAAAAGCGGGCTTGGCGTCGCGAATCGCCCACAAGGAGTCATCGAAATCAGCGGTCGCCGCAGCAGGATTTGCGGTGATGCCCACTCTCCATCCCTTGTCGAGAAGCAGCGGCGAGCCAACTGATGTGGCGTCAAAGATGGCCTCCTGCGCGACCGTACTGTGTGCCGGAAGAGCGTGAAAGGGAGGGCGAGGATCGTGCGGTCCATGCGGTCCGTGAGGAGGTCCATT
>Ga0316217_10001146_pt1 | contig 35600 bp, 32 predicted proteins | sample 1anoAmetaG_FD_203633 | JGI IMG/M metagenome (GOLD analysis project Ga0316217, IMG submission 203633) | Freshwater microbial communities from Trout Bog Lake, Wisconsin, USA - 1anoA | ecosystem: Environmental > Aquatic > Freshwater > Lake > Hypolimnion/Profundal zone | place: USA: Wisconsin...
TATGGCACCACCGAAAAGGGAGGCGCCTATAACGACGCGGGCACCCTCTTTTCCTGCACCACCAACGGGTCAGTCGCAGTGCTGTACTCTTTTCGGGGCGGGAGCGGGGGCGGTTCGCCCCGGGCTGGAGTCGTCCAGGGCGTAGATGGCAACTTCTATGGGGTGACGGCTACGGGCGGGAGTTCAGCGATCTCAGCCGGGACGGTTTACGAGCTTTCCGGCTTTGCTCCGTACATTATCGCCCAACCCACCAACCAGACGATTCTCACCAACTCAAGCGGAGTCTTGAATGTTGCGGTGGGGGGCAGTCCGCCGCTGACCTATCACTGGCAGAAAAACACCAATGATCTCGGCAACAGCAGCGTTTACATCGGGGCAAACACGCCCGCATTGACGATCGTAAGTTCCAAGACCGCGAGCACGAACTACTATGATGTTTGGGTGGAAAACTCCTACGGTTCGGTCACCAGTACCGTGGTCGAGTTCATTGTGGCCGATACCTTCGGCACGAACGCCCCGACCGTCAAAATCACCAGCCCTTCCCAGAGCAAGTCTCAAACGAGCCAGACTACCACCCTGAATGTAACCGTGTCGGGCACCGCTCTCGGCGATGTCGATCTGACCGTGGAATCCGTCTCCTACCAACTCAATGGCGGCGGATGGTACCAGGCTACCTTGAACGGGACGAAATGGAGCGCTTCGGTGACGCTGAGAGCGGGTACCAACGTGTTCGAAGTTTATGCCCAGGACACCTTGAACCAGTTTTCGGCCATTAGCACGGCCTACTTGGTCCCGAAGCTGTTTGTGCCGGTGGCTGGAGCCTACAGCGGTCTGTTTCTGAATACCAACGAGGTGGTCAACGCCACCAATGCGGGCTTCTTTACCGTGAGCGTTACCACGGCCGGAGGGTATTCGGGCAAACTGCAAATGGGCGGGGCTTCCTACTCGATGAGCGGCAAGCTGGATACCAACGGGGTGGCTCGCGCGACTGCCAAACAAGGCAAGAGCACATTATCGGTAGTAATGCAGTTTGATTTGACGACTAATAGCACGGATCGTGTCTTCGGCGTGATCAATAATGGGGCCTGGCAGGCAAACTTGGTCGGCGACCGCGCGGTCTTCGACGGCAAATACGCCTTTTCCCCGTTCGTTGGCCGTTACAACTTTACCCTCTCCGGGACCAACCTGACCCTGGAGCCGACGAATTTAACCCTGGCGGGCACCAATTTTGCTTTGTCTGGTGTCAATGCCAGCAGCCAGCCGGCGGGTGGAAGCTACGGCACCCTCAACGTGAGCAAAGCGGGCAAGATTGCGTTCGCCGCCTCGCTGTCGGATGGCACGACCTTCTCGCAATCCGTGCCGGTATCGAAGAAGGGTCTATGGCCGCTTTACGCCTCTTTGTATAAGGGCCAGGGGCTGATTTGGAGCTGGCAGGTCTTCCCCGCCAACTCGCCGCTCAATTTCGCGGGAGACGTGGCTTGGATCAAGCCGCCGGTTCCGAAGTCTAAGTATTACCCCAACGGGTTTGCGCTCCGCGCGACTCCGCTGGGCTCAGCTTACACCGCGCCGCAAACCGGAGAAAATGCTTTTGGCTCATCCATCACCAACGAGGCGACCCTGATTGCTATCGAGGGCGCCCTCCAGAATGGCATCACGAATCCGATCAGCATCTCCCCCAAGAACCGGGTGGGCAACCAGGGAACCGAGGTCAGCAAGCTGAGCTTGAGCTTCTCCACGGCGGCGGGCGCCTTCAGCGGCGGTTTCACGCCCGCCACTGGCGGCAAGTCAGTGGCCTTTCGGGGAGTCGTGCTTGCAAACACGAACTCGACGGGCTATTTCCTGAGCACCAACCAACAAAGCGGCCAGGTCTGGATTACCATGCCGTAGCGGAATTCCGGGAGGCCCTCCTTATTACAGGGCAAGATTGCCGATAAAGACAACATGACGACCTTATTCGGGCGCTTTCTCGCGCGCGCCCTCCTGCTGGCCGCGGGGTTGGGGGCGACGCTGGCAACCGCATTGAATTCACCCGCTTTGACGATCACGGCCGGGCCGACTTTCGACCCGGGGTCGGCCGCCCCGCTTGCGGGACTTTTGCAACTCACGACGGACCTCCCTTCGCGGGTTAGCGTGTCAGTTAGTGATGGTACAAACACCTGGCAACGGAACTTCTATGATTATACCACGGCTCATTCGATGCCTCTACTGGGGTTCAAACCGAACCGAACGAATAGCATCACGGTCACCGTGCGGGACCTGGCTCGGAATACGGTTACGTCCCTCGATCCGCTAGTCTTCATTACGAGTCCCTTGCCAGACGACTTTCCCAAGAGCGTCCTGGTCACTAACCAACCCGATAAGATGGAGCCCGGCTACACTTTGTTTCGTCTGCAGAACTACAAAGATGGGGTGGCTTATCTGACGATCGTGGATAACACCGGAGAGGTGGTCTGGTACAGCGGTGTCCGATCCACGTTGGATGTCCGGCAGCTCGCCAACGGCGACCTGTTTGTTCCACTGCCGATGGGCTTTGTGGAATTCAGCATGCTCGGTCAAATCGTCAACGGTTGGGGGGTGCCAGGCGGATTATCAGTCGACTTTCACGACGGCACGCCCACGTCGCACGACACCATCCTCTACATCAACGATCAGTACCGATTGGTGCCTGATTTTCCTGGCAGCGCAACCAATGCAAACGCGGCCACCATAAACGCCGGCCTCTTTTATAACCAGATCGTTGAAATGTCGTCCGTGGACGGATCGCTCCTGAATACCTGGTCGTTGATTGACATGCTGCAGGCCACACGCATCGATTATCTCACCTTCTCGCTCGGCGTGATTGATATCGAACATGCGAACTCCGTGATCGAGGATCCCAGTGATGATTCCCTCATCGTCTCGATGCGCCACCAGGACGCGGTCATCAAGTTTTCGCGCGCAGGCCAGCTCCAATGGATCCTGGGATCGCCCAAGAACTGGGATGCGCAGTTTCAACCGTACCTGCTGACGCCGGTAGGAACCCCGTTTGCCTGGGCTTACGGGCAGCATGCCGCTCTCCTCACGCCGCGCGGTACCTTGCTTCTCTTCGACAATGGCAACTTCCGGGCCAGTCCATTTGATCCTGGCGTGCCGGACGCGGACAACTACAGCCGCGCCGTGGAATACTCCATCGACGAGCAAACGATGGAAGTCACCCAGGTATGGGAATACGGCAGGACAAATGCCGATCGGCTTTACACGGACCGCGGGGGAAATGCGGACTGGCTTCCGCGGCGGGGGAATGTGCTGGTTACCTTTGCCAACACGCTTTACGAGAATGGCGCGCCTCCGAGTCCGGTCGCTCCCGGCGCCACCATGCTCCGGATCAAGGAAGTGACCCATGATGCGGATCCCGAGGTGGTGTTCGATCTAGCGTTCTTCGATTATGGTAATATCGCCACGAATTTTCTCGGCTATTTCGCCTACCGCAGCCACCGAATTCCGGATCTGTATTCGATCTCCCCGGCACCGGTCGTGGACCTGATGGCGCGGTTCAACGCGGGGGCGGCGCTTCTCCAATTCTCGGCAAACCCGGCCAGGACTTACGTGATCCAAGCGTCTTCCGATCTGAAACAATGGGAAGAGATCGGCGTGGCCGAAGACGCAGGGGGCGGCAATTTCGAGTTCGCCGAGCGCGAACCGATCGAAGCGCCAGCCCGCTATTACCGGGTTGTCACCCAATAAGCTGTGGATTGACAAGAGGTTGGGACCACATTGCTTGCTTAACGGAATCGTCTTGAAGTTCGCTGGTTATTTCGGCTTCGACTGGGAATCGATCCACTCTTGCATCTGAGCGAGGTGAGTGGTGAGATCGAACCACCCCGTTTGAAAGCTCGTATGGTCGGGGCCGCTCATGGCCGATCCCAAGCGAATCGAGTTCGCATAATAAAGCCACTGTTTCATCCACCGCCGTTCGATTGGCTCATCAAAAGGATTGCTTCGGTCCGCCAGTCCCCGGTCCCACGCTTTCGTCATCAAGTCCGTGGCCACGCGTGTCATCCGGTCGGTTTCCCGGATGGTGTGGTCCAGCTTGTCGAAGTGCCCATCGACCCAATCCCGATTGTGGCACGAGCGACATAAGCCCTTCATCTGTCCTTGTCGGCGGGCTTGTTCCTTGCCGTCGATGAGGAACTCGCTGGCCGGCTCGCCACCGAACGATGTAGGCAAGGGCAGCCCGTCGCGGTTCCGGATGAGCGCCGTGTCGCCGCTCTTGGGTTGAGGATGAGTATAGGGCAGACCGAACAACCGCACCCATAGGCGCGCCCCAAAATCGTGGGTGCGCGGCGCGATCACATCCCCTTCCGGCGCGGTGATCAAGCTAGCGTGGCAGGTCGCGCAAGTGGGGGCGCGAAAATCCACACCCACCCGCCAAGGCACCCGGTCCCAGTTCCATTCCCTCTCCTTCGAGTGGAAGATATTTCCATGCTTGCTCTCCTCGTACACTTCCCAAGCGGGCACATCCGGCCCCATGTGGCATTGAGAGCAGGTGAAGGGCTTGCGCGCAATCTCGATCGAGAAACTGTGACGTGGATGGCAGGCGCTGCACGCGCCCCGGCTGCCATCGGGGTTGACCCGTCCCACCCCTTGGTTGGGCCAGTTTGTCAGCTTGGGCAGCACGACGTCACCCAATTCGGTATTCAATGTGCGAGTGCCGACCACCTCGACCCGCGACCCATGGCAAGCGTAACAGGTATCATTTTTCGTTAAGTCCGAAGAACCGACGGCCATCAGCTTGTCGTTCCGTATCTCCATGAGGCTGGTCGCGCTTTCCACGAGGGCATGGAACACCGGGTTCGTTTGCAGGTTGCCCAGGGCGTGGGCTTTTTTGCTGGCCGCAAACTCCTTGGCTTCGACAGCGTGGCAAACCTGGCAGTCCAAGGGCGACACCACCACGTTAATGTGAAAATCGAAGTGCTCGAAATTGTCTTTGTGATTCGCGGCGTTCAGACCGTGACATTCGTAACAGCCGACCACGACGCCCTTGAGCTGGGCGGGGATGTCCTCGCTGGATACCCGACGCTCTAGCGGCCTTTTCTTGAGCCCATCCTCCGGCGTGACCCTGCTGTGGAGGCTGTCCATCCAGTCGTGGACCAAGCCTGGTTGGTACTGGGAATGGCAATTCAGGCATTCCTGGGTTTCCTTGCTGATCACCGGCCCGGGAGCATTCGCTGCGGCGTCGGCCCCGAGTGGGTTGGTCGCGAAGCCAAGGAGGATCATCATGGCAGTTTTGAATCCGGTGGAGGGCGCCAGTTGGCTAGCATTAACCCGAGGGCGGATGGTCATCATATCGCAGAGTTTGACAAGCTAATGATATCGCGAGGGCAGAGGGTGCGTCAAGCCATGTTTGGATCTGGCCGGCCCGCTGGCTGGGCTTTTGCGCTGGTCGCAACCAACCCCTCTCCCGAGTCCGGCTTCAACAGGCGGAGCGAATCGTCCCCCTCATTATTTCCGAGCCATATTTTTGCCGCCCGAGGCTTGCGTCAGCGTCAGGCTTGGCTATCTTTTGCGGGATGATGTTGATCCAAAATGCAGCGAGACGTATTTGCATGTTAACTAACGGACGGTTGAGCGTGATGGCTTCTAGCCTCATGCTCCTGGCGGCTGCAACAGTTGTCCTCCCAGCGGCGACTATCCCCGTCCCGAACGGGTCGTTTGAATCGCCCTCGACCACCTATGCTTACCCCATCATCGATTCCTGGGAGGCCACTGGGTTTACTTGGTATGATCAAATCGCGGGTGTTTTTTTCAACGCCCCGCCAACCAACGCCGCTAACGCCGCGGTGTTCCTGGACAACTGCGATGGAAACCAGGCTGCCTTCCTGTTCGCCGCCCCGCAGGTTGGCCTGCTCCAGGACTACGGCTCGGTAGGAGGTACCAATACTGCCCCGGACCACGCCTTTAACGTCACTTTTGACGTGGGCAAGTCCTATGCGCTTACCGTGGGATTGATCGGGAGCAGCGTGGAACCATTGAGTTCTGGCGCCACTCTTTTGTTAAGTTTGTATTACCGGGACGGATCAAACAACGTGGTGATCGTGGCGGCAACCACGGTTGCTTACCAAACGAACGTCTTCACCAACCTAACGCATCTCCTTGATTTTTCCGTTACCGTCCCGACCGTCAAAGCGGGCGACGCTTGGGCGGGGCAGCACCTCGGCATTTCCTTGCTCTCTACGGTCAGTCCCGCGTTGGAAGGCGGCGTCTGGGACCTGGACAACGTTCGGCTCTCCTCAACCATGGCGCCGGTGTTGGCGAACCCAACTTCGGGTGCGGGCCAGTGCTCGTTTGTGCTGCAAAGCGAACCCGGCTCCCGCGTCGAGATCCTCGCCAGCGCCGCCCCAACCTCCCCTCTGACGCAATGGACCAGCCTGGGGATCGTGACCAATACCACCGGCAGGTTTCCGTTTAGCGATACCGCAGCTATTGCTGGCAGTCGCTTCTACTCGGCGCGTTCTTTGCCCTGACGGAGGGGCCGTAGCATGCACTGCAAAACGAACCCATTCACGGTTGCGGGCGCTCGCGTCTTCGCCCTCCTCCAGGGAGGAATGAGCGGGAAGGGTGGGCGAAAGACTCCCAATTATTGCCTGCCTCTTCCTCGGTAAGGGGGCGGCCCGAAAGCTCTTGTGAGCATTCGAAGAAAGCTCGGGGCGACTTGTGGGAGACCGAATCTGACCGGCTGCTGCGGGGTTCGTGCGACTGAGTTCACCCCTGGTCGCTTGCCGCCCCGCGCTTTCACGCTGGTCGAGTTATTGGTCGTCATCGCCATTATCGCGCTACTGGCTGCGCTCCTGCTGCCGGCAATGGCCGCAGCCCGCCAGGCTGGTCGCAAGGCCGCTTGCCTCTCGAATCTCCACCAGATTGGAATCGCCTTGCAGGCTTATGCCCACGACAATGCCGGCAAGATTCCGTACGGTCCCAAAGCCCCCCCCTTCATCAACGCCGCGGACTTCTACCCTTCCACGGGCGCTCCGACCAGCCTGCTCTCGCTCCAAAGCGGCGCTCCGGTCGGTTTGGGGTTCCTGTTGTCCGATTACCTGGCGAGCGAGCCCAAGGTTTTGTTTTGCCCCGCCAGCGATCAGCCCCTGGAGGCCGATGTCGAACTCGCCAAAGTCGGCACGAACCAGGCGCAGGGCAGTTATTATTACCGCCACGCCGGCAACACCAACCTCTACGACAACCCGGCCTCCGTCGGGCCGCCCGATCATATCCAACTCGAGAACCTGGGCAACAACCGCAACGGCCAACCCATTCGCGCCCTGGCTATTGACAGCCTTTTCCTCTGCCCGCCCGATCTCGCCTCGTTCAACGTCAAACCCCGGACCCACCACCAACAACGGTTTGTCGACATCCTCTTCTCTGACGGTCACGGCAACTCCCAGCCCAACCGCGACGCTCGTTTTGTGGTGGATGTGCGCGACTACAGCCAGTTGCGCGGCGCCTTCGACAAGATCCTGGGCGTCCTTGAGCAGGCCGACATTCTGCCTTGATGCGGCTCTCGACGGTTCTAGCCGTCCTTCATGGCTATTTCCACCAGTAAACGGTGGCGGCCGGTGCGGAATCCAAAGCCCGTTTTCCTGGCCCCAGGCACGGTTTCGACTCGAAGCCCATTCCCGCGGACGATGGAGGGTATCGTCAACGAGCAGGGCCAGCCACGGTCGCAGACCTGCGATTTGACCGAACCTGCCACCATGTTGTTTAGCTCGCCAAAGGCATCGTTAATCATGTCATCCTCCACTTCCGCCTGCGTAAGGCCGAGCATGGCGCCGGTCACGACGCTGGCCAGACCGATGCCGGCGTAGAGATAGACGATCCCGGTGGCCTGACCGACGAAGCCTACGGAGCCGACGATCTGTCCGGCAGGGTCGGCTGCCAGCGGGGAAAACTCGTCATCCGCCACTTCCAGGGCGAGCATTTTGTTGAAAATGTCTCGGACGGCATGGCGCGTGAAGCCTTCGATAACCTCATTGGGGATTAGTTGCATGGGAGCGGTACCAGTCATGGGCGGGGGTTTTGGGGAATGCGGACGATTGTCCTAGAGCTGCTTCTGGAATCTCTGTTTTGATTCATAGCGCTTGGCGATGGCATCTCTAAGTTCCTATCGGCTGAAGATGAAACGAGGTGATGTACAAAAACTACGGACAGGCGATATCATTAAAATCCTTACAATGTCCGTTTTAAACTAGAGGGATTTCCTGACAGGATGTAAGTGCTTTCCCGTATACCGCCGCAAGCCCTTTCGGCCGTACGCTCTTGGCTAATGGCATGCTCCTGCTGTATCCCGAGCACCCAACACTTGGCTGGAGACGGAGCGGATTACTTCGTGCCATCTCCCTGGTGTTGCCCTCAGCGTTATCCCGGCCCGCCTCGGAAAGACCTCGACTTGGCGGCGGGTAACCACTTGAAAGCCGTCCAAGCTGCAAAAACAATTGGTCCTCGGGCTTGGGCTTGATATAGATTGGCTTGGTTGGAAGCCCGATCGTCATGAGTCGTTTTGTAAACCTGGAGTTCGACGGTGAGTCCGAAGGCCAGTCGCAGCCTCCAAAGGGCTTGGTCAAGGACGAGGTTTATTATTTCGCCGAGGCCCGATCGGCTTTCGAGAATGGCGAGTTTGAGCCAGCCTTGCGCCGCTATTCCAAGGTAATGGAGTTCAATCCCCAGAATGCGGCGGCTTGGGCGGGGCAGGCGAGGATGCTGGTCGAGTTGGGAGAGTACGCGGAAGCCAAGCTTTGGGCCGACAAGGCTTTGGAGAAGTTTCCGGGCGATCCTGAGTTGCTGGCGGCCAAAGCGGTCGCGCTGGGTCGGGGGGGCGACCTCCAAGGGGCGTTGGCGTTCTCCGACGCCGCCATTGCCGAGCGCGGCGATACTCCCTACGTGTGGCTGGCGCGCGGCGACGTGCTCCTGGCTCGGGAGGAACCCCGGGCTGATTACTGTTTCGAGAAGGCCTTGCTGCTAGCCCCGCGAGATTGGTTTGTCGCCTGGCTGGCCGGGCGAATTCGTTATCATTACGAGCAGTTTGCCCTCGCGCTCAAGCTGACCCAGCAAGCCCTGGAGTGGAATGGCGCCCATTTCGTGCTGTGGCTCGAGTTGGGCCGGTGCCAGCAAGCGTTGGGCTTGTTCGGCGCGGCGCGCCAGTCGCTGGACCAGGCGCGCCAGCTCAATCCCCAGTCGCTCCCGGTCCGCGAAGCGCTCAACGAACTCTCCGGCGCGGGCGTGGGCGCTCGCTTTCGGGGCTGGTTTCATCGTTATCTCCGCTCATGAGCACTGCAAAACTGGACCATCTGCTGGCGGCGGCCACCGAATTCGATGCCTCTGACCTGCATCTGGTGGCGGGCGTTCCGCCTGCCTTCCGCGTCAACGGCGAGATCATTATCGCGGATGAAGATGCGTTGACGCAGGGTGACGTGGCGCAAATGACCGGGAGTTTGCTCAATGAGCAACAGCGGCGGAAATTCGACGAGGAGTGGGAATTGTGCATCTCGGTGTTGCACAGCGTGGCGGGGCGCATCCGAGCCACTTTCTATCGGCGCAACGGGAGTCCGGAGATGAGTCTGCGTTTTTGCGGGGGGCGCATCGCCTCGCGCCAGGAACTGGGCCTGCCGGACAAGATCGATGAGCTAGCTCGCCGACCCAACGGGTTGGTGCTGATCACTGGTCCCACGGGCGCGGGGAAGACCACGACTTTGAATTATATGGTGGACCTGATCAACAGCGAACGTCGCTGTAAAATCGTCACCATCGAGGATCCCATTGAGTTCGTTCATGAGAATAAGCGCGCGATTGTGGTCCAGCAGGAGGTCTTGACCGACGTGCGCTCGTTCAACCACGCGCTCATCCACGTGCTCCGGCAGGACCCCGACGTGATCGTGGTCGGAGAAATGCGAGATTTCGAGGCGATCTCCACCGCCCTTACGGCGGCGGAGACCGGACATTTGGTCCTGGCTACCATGCATTCGCCGAGCGTCTCGCACGCTTTGGAGCGTATTGTAGGGGTGTTCGAAGGCAGCGCCCAGCGGCAGATTATTCTGCAACTGTCCAACGCCTTGCAGGGAATCGTCGCGCAGGATTTGCTCCCAGCCGCCGACCGCACGCGCCGGGTGCTGGCCTATGAGCTGATTGTGGCCAACGGCGCCGTCCGCAACCTCGTCCGTGAGAACCAGTTCCACCAGTTGGAGAACACCATCCAGACGGGCCGCAAGGAGGGCATGGTGCTCATGGATAACTGCCTATACGACCTTTACTGCCGGTGCCTGATTTCCTACGACACGGCCCTGAGCCGCGCCCGTCATCCCGACTGGATCACCCGCCAAAAGTCTTAGCCGGGAAACTCTCGCATTCGCCGGGGCCCAAAGGCTTGGCGTAACGAGGGTCCGGGCGTGAGGATTGGGACCGTGAACGGTCTGAATAGAGACCATGTTATTGGCGATGACCATTGGATTGAATCGCGAATCGCTTCGCCTGTTCCTCCTCATTTTCTTGCCTCTGTTCCTGCTGGCGTGGGCGGTGACGATGGGGCGACTGCTGCTCAAACCGCTCCGTCAGAACGAGATCCTGGTCGTTTTGATCCTGAAATGGATCTGCACCGCCTTGGTGGTCGGCTTCCTGTTTCGCGTGGTCATGCCGATGATGGGTCGCGGGGGGTACGAAGCGGCGTTTGGCGGGCTGCCCTTGACCTGCGTCGCGGGCCTTGTGCTGGCCATCCTCTGGCGCCACAGCATCGCGGAGATGATCGCCCGGCCGTTCGAGAATCTTTACACGGGCGGCAGCCGAGCGGACGACCCGCATCCGTTTTATTCCATCGCGCACGCGCGCAGAAAGCAGGGTCGCTTCCTGGAGGCGATCGAGGCCATCAGAAGTCAGTTGGAGCGTTTTCCCGCGGATGTCGAGGGCCATGTGCTCCTGGCGGAAGTGCAGGCCCGGAACTTAAAAGACCTCGTTGCGGCGGAGACGACCATTCAGGATTATTGCGCCCAGTCGGGGACGTCGCCCCAGCACCTTGCCTCCGCGCTTTATTCCATGGCGGATTGGCATCTGGAAATCGGTCGCGACCGGGAGGCGGCCCGCCGTTGTCTGGAGCGAGTGATCGAGCGGTTGCCCAACACGGAGTTCGCCGCCAATGCCGCCCAGCGCATCGCCCATTTGGGCGCGCCAGAGATGTTCCTGCCGTCGGCGGAGCAAAGGAAATATATCGTGAACGAGGGGCCCAGGAACCTGGGTTTGGTGAAGCCTACGCAACCTATCGCGCGTCCTACGGACGACCCGAGTCGAGCGGCGGCGGACTATGTCAAACATCTCGAGCAGTTTCCGCTGGATACCGAGGCCCGGGAAAAACTAGCCGTGATTTATGCCGATCACTATGGTCGGTTGGACATGGCCACCGAAGAGTTGGAGCAGTTGATCGCCATGCCCAATCAACCTGGCCGACTCATTGCGCATTGGCTCAACTTGCTTGCGGACTTGCAGGTTCACCATGGGGCGGATTTCGAGACGGTCCGCCTCACCCTCCAGCGGATCGTCGAAGGCTTCCCTAAGCTGGCTGCGGCTGAAACCGCCCGCAAACGCTTAAACCTGCTCAAGCTTGAATTCAGAGGCGGCGAGAACAACGCGACGGTCAAGATGGGGGTGTATGAACAAAATATCGGGCTGAAAAAAGGCACACCCCTTGGACCCCGCCCCGGTTCTGGCGCCGGCCGGCGGGAAGCTGAGTAAACGACCGTCGGCGCCGGCCGCCTCGCGCACGGCTATTTTCTTGCCATCTTGACGGCGATTTCCTTGTCAATCTGGTGCGCCAGCACTTGGTCGGTTCCGCCGCCGTCCCGGCGGGTCTGGACGGTCACCTTCGTAAGCTCCTTGTCGGCCGCCTCCACGCTGATCCAGACCTTGGATTCGTTGACTTTGCCTTGTACGAACCGGACTTCATTGGTGCCGTCGTAGTTAGTACCCTCGTTGGTGAGGATGCCGTCTTCTTTGACGACGTCTTTGGCCGCTTGATAAACCACGTCCGCAGGCACCTTGTAGAGGGCTTCGAACTTGTCGTTAACAAAAGGCACGCCAGCCGTCTTGCCCCCCGATACGGTGCTAACGCAACCGGTGACCAGGATAACCGCACCCAAAACGCCTGCGAATAACTTCATTTTCATTATTAGGTATGCAACCATATTCCTCTGGGGCGTCAAGCCGGAAGTCGAACCCTGATGCTCTCAATTGACAAGCGTCAAAGAGGCGCTCAGTCTAGAATCTGTGACCAAAGAGCCGACAAGTTCGGTAATGAAAATAAGCCGGGTGGCCCGGTGGACGACCCGGGCGCCGCTGGTGCTCTCAAGGTACGTCTGGGTATGGCCGTTGGTGGGGGCGCTCCTGATTGGCGGCGTGGGCTTTTGGACGCGTGGTTTGGTCGAAGGCACCTTGAAGGCCGAGTTGACCTCGCGGCTCCAGACCTTGCTGGCGGCGGATGTGGCCGCGTTGCGTCTCTGGTTTTCAGAACAGCAATTCGACGTGCAGTCGTTCGCGGCCGACGCGCGCATTCAGGGCGCGATTATTGATTTGGCCGATCGGGCCAAGGATTCCAACGTGACTGGCGCCGCGCTCGTCAGTTCGGCTCCCGCCCAAGCTCTGGGGCTCTACCTGAAGCCCCTCCTTCAGTCGCGGCATTACCTGGATTACGTCGTGGTTGGCGCTGACCGGCGAGTATTGGCTTCCCCGCGCCGCCTGCAGGTATGGCGGATCGCGCCGCCGGAGTACGAGGTTTTTGTTCGGCGGGCGCTGGAAGGCCAGTTGGCGATGTCGCGCCCACTCGCCTACGAGGGGGACGCGGCGGAACGGGTTGCCGGACCGACGATGTTTGTCGTGGCGCCGGTGACCTCGCCCGAGGGGAAGGTGGTGGCGGCCTTGGGGTTGCGCATGAACCCGGAGGAGGAATTCAGTCGTATCTTGTCCGTGGCTCGGATGGGTGACACTGACGAGGCTTATGCCTTCGATGCCGGGGGGGTGATGCTGACCGCATCGAGGTTCGACCAGGACCTTAAGTCGCTTGGCCTGATCCCTAACCAGCCGGATGCCACCGCGATCCTGAACTTGAAATTACTCGATCCGGAGGTTGACTTGCAGCGCGGCGAGCGGCCCAAAGTGCCGCGCAGTGAAATGCACCTGACCCGGATGGCGGCGTCCGCCAGTCGAGGCTGGGAGGGGTTCGATGTGGACGGTTATCGTAATTACCGAGGAATGAAGGTAATCGGCGCCTGGACTTGGCTGCCCGAATACAGCCTGGGGGTGGCGACGGAGGTAGGGGCCGAGGAGGCTTTCGAGACGTTGTATGTCATTCGGCGGGTCTTTCTCGCGCTGTTTTTCCTGCTGGTGCTCAGCGGGGTGGCGGTCTTTTCATTCTCCTTGTTTATCGAGTATCTTCAGGCGTCCATTCGCAAGAGCGCCCTGGCGGTTGGGCGGTTGGGCCAATACGTCTTGGTCCAGGAAATTGGCCGCGGCGCCAATGGCATCGTTTATCGCGCCCGGCATACGCTTTTGCGCCGGCCGGTCGCGATCAAGTTGATGAGCCCCGACCTGACGGGCGATGCCGCCGCCGCCAGGTTTGAGCACGAGGTCCAGATGACCAGCCAACTGACTCATCCCAATACCGTCGCCATTTACGACTATGGCCGTTCTCCGGAGGGGCTGTTCTATTACGCGATGGAGTATTTGAGCGGCATCAATCTGGATCGGTTGGTACGAGAGTTCGGTCCGCAACCGGAAGGTCGCGTGATCCATATCTTGCGCCAGATCCTCGGCTCGCTCGCCGAGGCCCATCGGATTGGGCTCATCCATCGCGACATCAAGCCCGCCAACATCTTGTTGACCCGGCGCGGCGGCCTGTGCGACCTGGTCAAAGTATTGGATTTTGGATTGGTCAAAGCCGTACACCTGGGTCCTCGCGGGTTGGCGTCCGATGCTGTGGTGGGCACGCCTCATTTCATTTCGCCCGAAGCGGTCGAGAACCCGACGGCGGTAGATGCCCGGAGCGACGTTTATTCCGTGGGCGCCGTGGGGTATTGGCTGGTCACCGGCAGGACCCTCTTCGACCTGGACAAAGTGGACGAATTGTTCGACCGGCAAGTGAAGGGAATCCCGTTGCTTCCTTCCCACCGGCTGGGCAAGCCGGTCTCGAACGATCTTGAAAACTTGTTAATGCTTTCCCTGTCCAAAGCGCCGGGGCAGCGTCCGGTCTCAGCCAGGGACTTCGATGAGGCCCTGGGGCGATGCCGATCCTCGCGGGAGTGGGACGCCCGCCAGGCTGAGGAGTGGTGGAACGCGCGCCTCGCCGGGATTGACCTGATCCCCGCGGCGGCGATGGCGGAAAAGACGTTAATCATCGCGCCGCGCCGCTCGCATGAGTGATACGGCCGCGCCCGGAAAAGGGTAGGGTGGAATTATCTGCTTGCCCTTCGAGGCCGGCATCGGCATAAGGGCGGTATGCTTAAACACTATTCCAAGCGGTTTTTGGCTTGTGGTCTTGCCCTCATCGCGGCGGCGGCTGGCGCCATCGCGGCAGAAAACCCCTTCTTGGGCAGTTGGCAATTGACCATCCCAGGCGGCGCTGCCGGTTGGCTGGGCGTCGAGGAGACGGACGGACATTTGGCGGCCAGTATGCTCTGGGGTTGGGGGAGCGTCGAACCGACCGCGTCCGCTAAACTCGAAGGCGGGCATCTGGTTGTCACGCGCAACCACGAGATTGAACGAAAGGACGCTGCCGGCAAGAAGGTGAAGGCGACGATCGTCGAGACCATTACCGGCACGGTCGATGGCGACGAGATCAAACTCCAAAGCTCGAAGCCCAAAGAGAGCGGAGCGGGCGAAGACACGAGCGAGTTTTCCGGGAAGCGGACTCCGCCCATGCCGCCGGCGCCGGACCTGTCCCAGATCAAGTTTGGCGCCCCTTTTCGGCTTTTCAATGGCCGCGACCTTACGGGATGGGAGTTGACCGACCCCAAGGCCATCAACGGTTGGAGCGCGAAGGACGGCATCCTCGTCAATGAGGTGGCGCAGGAAGAGGGCAAGCCGCACAAGAATTACGGCAACCTGCGCACGATGCGCCAATTCGAGGACTTTAATATCAAGCTTGAGGTCCGACTCGCCAAGGGAGGCAATAGCGGCGTCTATCTCCGGGGGATTTACGAGGTCCAGGTTGCTGACACGTATGGCAAGCCGCTGGACCCGCACAACATGGGCGCCGTCTATAGCCGAATAAAGCCGACCACCAGCGCCGAAAAGCCGCCGGGCGAGTGGCAGACGATGGAAATTACCTTCGTGGACCGCCACGTCACGGTCGTCCTGAACGGCGCGCGGATCATCAACAACCAGCCGATCCTCGGCTGCACCGGTGGCGCCCTCTGGTCCGACGTCAGCCGCCCGGGGCCCATTTACCTCCAGGGCGATCACACAGGCGTCGAGTACCGGAACATCATTTTGCGGCCGGCGATGCGCGCCTCGCGGAAGTAATTATCCCTTTTTCACCGCGACGCCCGCCGCGTCGCCTCTTCCTCTGGACCGACCCTATCGGGTTTCCTCGATAGGGTCGGACTTTTTTTGGTCCCGCTTGCTTCCCTTGACCGCAGCCAGGACACCTCGCCTTCGTCCCGACTCTCGAAACGGAAAGGCTTGCGGGGAAGCCCGTTCCGAAATCTCCTCACCCGAAATCCTGGGTACTCCCGCGCGTCGCGGCCGATGGTCAACTCTTGCCTAGTCAGGTCTGAGATGGGGAGGTTTTTTCCACTTGGGCTGGAGCGGATTAAGCGGGAAAAGGCCCCAAGAGGCCGAAAATTCGATTTATGGGGTTAGTGGCACCGCTGTTGCTTCACTCAAGGAAGATAACTATCGCATGATCGACGCATTGTTCAACCAACCGGGGTATTTAGGGGCCAAACGGTTGCTGGACGCCACGGTGGCTAAGCACGACGCCATCGCGGCGAACATCGCCAATGCGGAGACGCCACACTACAAGCGGGTGGACTTGGCCCCATCTTTCCAATCAGCTTTGAAAACCGCCATCGCCAACGGCAATTCGGCCCAACTGCAGACCCTATCGCCCCAGGTGACGGTAGACGCCACGGCGCTGGCTGGGAATCGGGATGGCAATACCGTGAATATGGAACGTGAGTTGGTGGAACTGAGTCAGAACAGCCTCCAGCACGCTGTCGAGACGCAGATGGTTAGCGCTTTGCTGACCAAATTGAAGCTGGCAATCACTGGCAAGTCGGCCTGACACGTCTTATGATTAACTTCATCCCCAGCCTCCCCAGCACGACCGCCGCACTGGATGCGGAACGGACGCGTCTGGAGGTCATTTCCGAAAACATCGCTAATGCCAACACGACGCGAGGGTTGGACGGCAAACCCTATCAGCGGCAGCAGGTGGTGTTCGAAAACGTCTTGTAGCGCGCCCTGGGGGCGGGCCACGGCGCGTCGGCGATCTCGGCGCCCCAAGTGGCTCGCATCGCGAAAGATGCCCGCCCGGGGCCGTCCGTGTACGAACCCGGGCATCCTGATGCGGACGCCAATGGCATGGTGAGTTTGCCGAACGTGAATCTCTACGAGGAAATGGCCGACATGATCGTCGCCTCTCGGACCTACGAAGCGAATCTGGCAGTGTTGAAGAATGGACGCGCGATGGCACTGCAAGCTCTGTCCATTGGTAAACACTAGCCCGGAATCGTGATGATTGAACATCCCCAAATCTGTCCCCCGGCGCCGGCCCGAGGCGCCGGCGCGTCAGCGTCCAAAACGGGGGACCGGAGTTCGGAGAAGGAGCGTTGGTTCCGGCCATGAACGCCCTAAGCTCCATTCGCCAGTTGTGGGCCGCGAGCCCTTCGCTGCCCGTGAAAGGGGCCGAGAATACCGCCGCGGGAGCGGCCTCGATACCGTCGGCGGAATTGCGGGAATTGAACGCGACGAATCTCTCCTCTGGAGTCAGCGGCATCCAGGGGACGAGTGGTTCGTTTAGCGGTTTGTTGGGCCAGATGGTTCAAGACGTCAACGCCAAGCAGAACACCGCGACGCAGGCGGTCCAGGACATGCAGAGCGGGCAGCACGTTTCGTTGCACCAAGCCATGATTTCGATGGAGGAGGCCAATGTGTCGTTCCAGTTGATGGTCGAGGTAAGGAACCGGTTGCTCGACTCTTACCAGGAATTGATGCGGATGCAAGTTTGAGTCTAAATGAACGCGAATCTCGCCAAACTCGTACAGCAATTCCAGGAGATCTGGAAGCAGTTGGGCGCCAGCCAGCGCGTGAGCGTGGTCTTGGCCACTCTCGTGTTCGTCGCGGGCATTGCGGGGGTCGCCATCTGGTCTAGTCGCACCGATTACAGTCTCCTCTACGGCAAATTGTCGGACGTGGAGGCTTCCAAGGTCATCGCCGCTTTGGGTGATGCCAAGATCGACTATAAGGTCGGCGCGGGAGGCAGTTCCATCCTGGTACCGACCGAAAAGGTGCATGTCACCCGGATGCAATTGGCCGGCAAAGGCATCCCGCGGAGCGACGGAGTCGGGTTCGAAATCTTCGACAAGCCGAACTTCGGGATTTCGGATTTTGTTCAGCGCGCCAATTATATCCGCGCCTTGCAGGGGGAGTTGCAGCGAACCATCGCGGAAATGGATGGGGTCGAGAGCGCGCGAGTTATGGTGGTTTTGCCCGAAAACCGGTTGCTCATCGATAAGGATAAGCATCCAAGCGCTTCGGTGTCGATTCGCGCGCGGGGCAACGGGCAGTTGCCGGCGGATGCGGTTAATTCCATCCAGCTTCTGGTGGCCAACTCGGTCGAGGGTCTCAAAGCTAACTTCGTCAGCGTATCCGACACCCAGGGCAATGTCTTATCCCGGAACATGGATAACGATTCGTTGTTAGGATTGTCAACCGCGCAGGGCGATGCCCGGCGCAACCGGGAGGTCAGTCTATCCAAGACCCTTCAGGTGATGCTCGAGAAGGTGCTGGGGCCCGGCCAGGCGATCGTTGGCGTGTCGGTCGAGCTCAACTTCGACACCACCGAGCGGACGGAAGAGAAATTCGATCCGGACGGGCAGGTTCCGCGGCAGGTCACCAAGGACGACTCCAATGAAGACTCGACCACCGCTAGCATCAACGAGGCCGCCGGCGTGACCGCGAACACCCCGGGAAACGCGACGACCAACGCGGCCAGTGGACCGGTGACCAAGACGAATAACAAGAAGGTGACCGCCACTACGGAGTACGACAACAGCAAGACCAAAATCACCACCACGCAGGTAGCCGGGGGCATCAAGCGCATCTCGGCCGCAGTGACCGTGGCCCAGATGGTCAAGGGGACCGGCGCCACCCGCGAGTTCATCAAACGCGACCCCAAGGAAATGACCAAAATCGAGAACATTGCCAAGAATGTGCTTGGGATCGATACCACTCGGGGCGATCAAATCACGGTGGAGGAGATGCCCTTCAACGACCAATTCGCGACCGAGGTGACTCGGAACCTGGAAACCCAGGAGCGGCGCGACCTGTGGTGGACCGTGGGCCGGAATGTGGCGTACCCTGCGCTCGCCCTGGGCATCCTGGTGGTCTTTATGCGCTTATTCAAGCGCACCTCCAGCGAAGAGATCGCCCTCGGCATGCCGGTGGGGCGGATGGGCCTGCATGCGGGCAACGGGAACGGTAATGGCAACGGCCACCAATTTGACTTAGGCAATAACGAGAACGGTAATGAGGTGGTGACGGTCGAAGTCCTCAACCAGTTGATCAAAGAGAACCCGCAAAACATGACCCAGGCTATCCGTTCCTGGCTCAACCGCGGGACTCCTTCCAACCAATAACATTCCCATGTCAGCCACTCAATCTATTAGTCCCACCGGGATGCCAGGCGTCGAGATCGAGAAGCTGTCGCGGCTTCAAAAACTGGCGGCTCTGCTCGTCATCCTGGGGCCGGACGCCGCCTCGGCTGTGCTGCGGGGATTCGAACCACCCGAGATTGAGTCGATTTCCTCCGAGATGTCGAAGTTCCCCATGATTAGCCAGGACTTGCAACGCGGCATTCTGAGCGAGTTCTCCGCGGTCGCCGTCGAGGCCGGCACGGCCATCCGCGGCGGGGTGGAAATCACCCGGTCCACGCTGGAGAAAGCCATTGGGGTGTTCAAAGCGGCGGAGGTGCTGGGCCGGATTGCCCCCGCGCGCTCCTCAGTCACCGCGATGCAGGAAATCCTGGACATGGAGCCGCGGCAGGTTTACAACCTGTTGCGGCACGAGCAAGCCCAGACTGTGGCCTTGGTTCTCAGTTACGCCGGCCCCGATAAGGCGGCGGAGGCTCTTTCCTTTTTTCCACCCGAGCAGCGCGACAAGATCCTCGAGCGCATCGCGACGCTCGCCCCCGCGCCGGTCGAGGTGGTGGAGAAGGTCGTGGAAATCCTCGTGGCCAAGCGCGGGGTGAGCCGCACGCGGGCGATGAGCCAGACCGGCGGGGTGAAGACGGCGGCGGATCTGCTCAACGCGATGGATAAGACGCAGGGCAAGACCCTGTTGGGGTCGATCGAGGAACGCAATCCCGATTTGGGCCAGGCGATTCGGCAGAAGATGTTCACTTTCGAGGACCTGGTGGGTCTGGAGACGAGCGTGCTGCAGCGCATTCTGCGCGAAGTGGATCTGCGCGAACTGGCGCTCTCGCTCAAGAGCGCGAGCGAGAAACTCAAGGCCAAACTGCTCGGCTGCATCACCAAACGGGCCGCCGAATCGGTGCAGGAAGAAATGATGTATATGGGGCCTGTCAAGCTGCGCGATATAGAGAGCGCCCAAATGCGCGTCATCGATGCCGTGCGACGTCTCGAGGCGGAAGGGGCTGTGGATCTTGGCCAATCGCGCAAGGAAGGACAGCATGAAATGGCATAAGTCGCTCGCGTTTTCCGAACCCTTGAAAGACGCGCGGATCATTCGACCCGGCAGCCCGGACAGCCGGGAGGCGGTCGAGGCCCGTGTTGCTCTGCGCGAGGATGCGGCCTACGGGCGCGGGTTGGGCGAGGGCGAGCGACGCTTGAGCGAGCAATTGTTGCGTCAGCGCACCGAGGTGCTTGAATTGCAGAACGGGATCTTCTCGGCCTTGCACCGATCCGTGCCACAGGTGATTCGGGACACTGAAGCCGCCTTAATCGAGCTGGCCGTCGAAGTGGCTCAACGATTGGTCGCCGGCCTGCCCATCTCGGTCGAGATGGTTGAGGCCGCCGTCCGAAGCGCTCTGGAGCAAGTCGAGGAGAGCAGGGAATTTGAGGTCTTTTTGCATGCGGACGACTTGACGCTCCTCCAGAGCTTCAATTCGCCGGTTCTCCTTCCCGGTCCGGGTTATGAAGCCATCCATTTCCACACTTCCAACGAGGTCACCCGCGGCGGTTGCCTCGTAGAGACCCGATTCGGCGTCATTGACTCCCGCCGGGAGACCAAACTGCAACTCATTCAACAATCCCTGGCCTCCTGATGAACTTGCGCCCTGAATACGCGCCGCCTGAGACGACCGCGGGCGTGTCGCAAGGGCCTGGGGTGGGGGCAGCTTCCGTCGGTCCGGTCGTCCCCCCGGCGCCGCGCCGGCGTATGGTGGACCTGGCGCTTGCGCGGCTCCGGACCGCGCGGACGATGGAGACTCGCGGCCGGGTTGTCCAGTTGATAGGCCTGGTGGTTGAATCCCAAGGCCCGCTGGCGGCGGTGGGCGAAGTGTGCCGGATCAAGTCAGCCGGCGGCGACTGTTCGACGCTTGCGGAAGTAGTGGGATTTCGCGGTCACCACTTGCTATTGATGCCGTTGGGCCAGATTGGTGGGATTCACCCCGGCAGCGAGGTAATCGCGACCGGCGGCCCGCTGACAATCATGGTGGGAGAGGAGCTTAAGGGGCGGGTGATCAACGGGTTGGGCGAGCCGATTGATGAGGGGGGACCCATTCGTGGGCACCACGTCGTTGGCGCGCGATTGCATCCTCCTCATCCGCTTAAACGGCAGCGCATTGACACCGTGTTTCGCACCGGGATCAAGTCGATCGACGCCTTCGTGCCGTGCGGGCGGGGCCAGCGCCTGGGCATTTTTGCCGGAAGCGGCGTTGGCAAATCAACCTTATTGGGGATGATGGCCAGCCGCGCCGAGGCCGACGTCAACGTGATTGCGCTCATCGGGGAACGCGGGCGCGAGGTGCGGGAGTTCCTGGAAAAGGACCTGGACGACGCCGGCCGACGAAAATCGGTGTTGGTGGTGGCGACGTCCGACGAGCCGGGACTGGCGCGGCTCAAGGGGGCGTTCCTGGCGATGGCGATCGCGGAGTTTTTCCGGGATCAGGGTCAAAATGTCTTGTTGATGATGGACTCGGTGACCCGGTTCGCTATGGCTCAGCGCGAGATCGGCTTGGCCATCGGCGAACCCGCCGCCACCCGGGGCTACACCCCCTCGGTCTTTTCTCTGCTCCCTCAGTTGTTAGAGCGGGCCGGGGCGGGGGAGCGGGGGACCATCACCGGACTCTTTACCATCCTGGTGGAGGGGGACGACATGAACGACCCAGTGGCCGACGCGGTTCGTTCGATACTGGACGGGCATATTGTGCTGTCGCGGGACTTGGCGACTCAGAACCACTATCCAGCCGTCGAGGTGCTGGACAGCGTGAGCCGCTTGACCCGGGAATTGCTGTCGCCCGAACAAATCGAATTGACGGCGCGCGCCCGCGAGCACATGGCCGTGTATAGGAAGAATCAGGATTTAATCAATATCGGAGCTTACCCGGCGGGCAGCAGTCCCGTGATCGATGAGGCGATCCGACGGCACGATCCCATCCGGCAGTTCTTGCGACAGGGGGTCGCGGAGGGGTTTTCGCTGGCACAAACCTGGACGTTGCTGGAGCGGGCCTTGGCGACGGCGCCCTCGCCTAAACCCGCAGTAACCAAGAAGGCTTGATGAGAGCATTTCGATTTCGACTCGATGCGGTGTTGACCTTGCGAGAGCAGGTCGAGCGCGCGGCCCAACAGCGTTACGGGTTGGCCGTGGCGCAGGCTGAAAACGCCGCCGCCCGAACACGGTCTGCGGAGGCTGAGATTGTCGCCGCCGACGGGTTACGGGCGGGTCGGCTGGCGGGCGGCGTCCCGGCCACCGAATTGGAGCATTTGCGCGGCTATAGATTATTCCTGGACGGACGATTGGCGCAGCGGATCCGGGAATTGGCGGACGCCCGCCAGCGGGTGGAAGAAGCTCGTTGCTTATTGGTGGCGGCGACCCGCCAACGTGAGGCGTTGGAACGGCTCCGCGAGCATCAGCGGCGTCTTTATAACTACGAATCCGCCCGCGCCGACCAAAAACTCCTCGATGAGATGTCCCGTTGCAGTCCAATGCTGGCCAACGCTTGGCGCGAGGAGGACCAAAAGCACTAGAGCCCCTTCCCGCGCCGCCACTTTAATCCCCACAGAATCGCTATGCTTCGCTTGCTGCAAACCAAATGGATGGCCTTGGCCATCGGCACCCTGTTCTATTTCATCGCGACCTGGCTGTTCCTGCAACCGCAGAAGTTGGCGCAGCAGGCGGCCACTCGAACCAAGGCTCAAGGAAAGACCAAAGCCGCCCTCCCTGTCGCGGGTCCGTCCTGGAGTTTTGACAGTCCGGAGATGACCCAGATGATCGCCGAACTGAAGGAACAGCAAGACGCCGTAAAAGCGCGCGCGCAACAACTGGATGATTTGGAAGCCCGGCTTGGAGCCGAGCGTCAGGAGATTTACACCGTCACCCAAGAGGTTTATCGCCTCAAGACCAACCTCGACGCCACCGTGACGCGGATTACGGATGAGGAGGCCGCGAACCTAAAGCGGTTGGTTAAGGTCTATACCGTGATGAGCCCCGAAGGGGCTGCGCGCATCCTGCGGGAAATGGATGAAGACCAGATCGTTCGCCTCTTGACCATCATGCGGGAGGCTGATAGCGCGCCGATTCTCGAGGCCATGGGGAAATTGGGCAATGACGATGCGAGACGCGCCGCGCTCGTGACCGATCGCATGCGGGTTACCGTAGCCGCCAACAAGACCAAGAAAACCGCCCCATGAGTGCTGCCGGCGCCCTCAGTTCGTTGTCCGCGTCGCCCGCGCCCCGCGAACGGTCTGGTGGGGGGGGAGAAACCGACCCTAATGGTGGCGATTTTTGCCGGGCGATGAGTCTGGCTGAGAAGTCCACGACCACTGGAGTTCTGTCCGAATCATCCTCAGGCGGCGCGCGCAAGGCCAGGTACAGCGGCCCGAGCCCAAAGCCTGATCGACCCCGGAAATCGGCAGAGCCAAAAGTCGGCGATTCCTCCGACACCCCCCCCTGTTGCTGGATGGCGGGGATGGTGACCACTGCTTCGTGCGTGGCGCCCATTCCGGCGGTCGGCGGATCGTTATCGCCTGAATCGGGTTCCGGCTCCGCTCAGGCCGCCTCGGGGGCAGATGCGGACGCGGCGTCCGCCGAGGGACAGGGAGATGCCGCGCCGACCGGCCAGCAGATTTCTGAGAGCGGCGTACGCTCCGGTTCCTTGGCGTATTGCATGCGGACCGGACTCCGGAGCAAGGAAGCGGCTGCTGCCGGCGAGCCAGAACTTTTAGCCGCTCCGGCAGAAGGGGCGAAGGAGAACTCGGCGGCCGATCCGACGGAAGATACTGCTGACCAGCCGATGGCTGATGCGGAAGTTTGCTCGACGGGCGCTTCCACGACGGCGGCCAATGAGGCCGGCTTTGGTTCGCAAGTCCAGGTGGTTGGCGAAAGGGCTGGGATGGCGCGCACGGCGTCCCGTCTCGCGCCGGTTCCGGCGGCGGGCGACTCGAAATCGCCTGGAGCCTCCGCTCTTGTTCCAACTAAGGAGGCGGCTCGCTCCAGCGCGTCGGAGTCGTTGTCAAAGGAGGGGAAACACCCAGGAGTCGGTCTGGCCGAAGGTAATTCCGACCAGTCAGTTCCAGATGGGGACATCCAAGCTACCGATTCTTCGGCGGCGGCCGACGCCGCCCTCAAAGCGGCGGCAACCGTTCAGGACGCGGTCATTCAGGATAACCTAACCTTCCCAGTCAGAAACTCATCGCCACCCGGTCAAGATGGTATGTCGGATGCTTTACGTGAGGGCACGATGCAGGCAGCGATGCAAATGAACGAAAACTCCCCACCGGCTGAGCAGAAGTTGCCGGTCGGTGCGGTTTTGGGTGGCGTGTTGCCCGCCGTTGAGAGGACACGGAAGCTTGGGACCGCGGAAGCGGACGCCGCCGGGGTGGAATCCGGTAACGCGGGCGTGATGAGCGTTGGGGCGAAGTTGGAGGGGAACGGCCATTTAGAAGGGAACGCGACCGACAGCGTTGAGGGGTCGCCCAATACTAGCGCTATTGAGGCCGTCCATCGCGCTTTGAACACGGCCACGCGGGGGTTGGAACAAACGGGAACCGGCTCGCTGATGGTGGTTTTGAAGCCGGACACGCAGACCCAATTGGCCCTTCACGTGAAGTGGGAACAGGACCATTACGAGGCAACTGCCGTGGTCGAGCGTGGGGATTTTGCGGCGCTGGGGGCCGAATGGACGCATTTGCAAAAGCGGTTGGCGGACCAGGGCGTGAGCCTGGCGCCGCTCATTTCGGCCACCGAGTATGCGCGGACAGGCGGCGGTGAATCCACTTCGGAGCGGGAGGGGACAACGCGCCAGCGGGAGCATCCGGGGAGCGGCGAACCGGCCGAACGGACAGCGCCAGCGACCCGCGCCCGCCAGTCCGTCGCGCGTCCGGTCTCGGCCATCCAAGGACGGGAATGGTGGGCTTAAAGTGTCTTAACAAACGTATAATTGTATATGAGTTCTATTCCATCAACATCTTCGGCTACTACCGCCCAATCGACGGATACGACGAGTAATTCGTCGTCGAAGACCATCAACCAGGGTGATTTCTTGAAACTGCTGGTGGCGCAGTTGGCGGCGCAAGACCCGATGAACCCGGAATCCAATACCGATTTTATCGGGCAGATGGCTCAGTTCAGCACCTTGCAGGCAACGCAGAGCATGCAACAAAACATGTCTTCCATGGAGGCGGGCGATTTTCTGGGCCGGACGGTGAACGTCCAGGACTCCGACGGTACGATCAGCCAGGGCATCGTCAGCCAGCTCCAACTTAATTCGGGTACGCCCTCCATTATCGTCAACGGCGCTGCCTACACCCTGAGCCAGGTGCTCTCGGTGCAACCCACCTCCAGCACCCCATAGCCCAATTAAAAATATATGAGTTCATCCCTCAGCATCGCCGCCAGCGGTTTGCAGCAGTTTCAGACCGAAATCAATGTCATTGGCAACAACATGGCCAACGTCGACACCACGGGCTTCAAGGATGCCCGCATGAATTTCGAAGACGCCTTCAGCCAGGCCGTCAGCGGGGCTAACGGGCAGGTCGGCAATGGCGTTTCCACCGCCTCCATCACTAGCAATTTCAATCAGGGCACGTTGGCCAGCACCGGACGGCAGACCGACTTGGCCGTGTCCGGGAATGGCTTCTTCTTGGTGAAGAATCCGGCCGATGGTTCAGAGTATCTGACCCGCGACGGGAGTTTTACCGTGGATATCAATGGCTACTTGACAACCGCCGATGGATTGCGCGTGCAGGGCTACTCGGACGCCGCTCTGAGCACGCCGGGTGATGTAAAGATCGACGCCACCGTCCTCAATCCCACGGCGGGGGCCACGTTGAACTCCTACACCATCGGTTCCGGCGGGACCGTCCAGGTAACCTTGAGCGACGGGAAGACTTACACGCGGGGGCAGGTCCTGCTCCAAACCGTCAAGGATCCCGGAATGTTACGCAACGCCGGGGGCAACCTTTACTCGAATTACGTCGCCGCTGGAATGTCGGCCCCGGCGGCTTCGGGCACGAACGGCGTGGGCGTCATCCAAGCCAGTTCCTTGGAATCGTCCAACGTGGACTTGACAAACGAAATGACGAACCTGATTACGGCGCAACGCGCCTTCGAGGCCAATTCAAAAATGGTCACTACGACCGACGAGATCCTTCAAGACCTCGTGAACCTCAAACGCTAATCACTTATGCTCGGCCAGCGACCAGACCCAAGCCGTGGAGGCGAGCGCGAAGCGCAACCGGAAGCCGCGGCCTCAGCGCCCGCTCCGGCCAAGGAAGCGAGCGAGAGCGGTCTCAAGGCGTGGCTGCCGTTATTGGTCGCGATCATAGCGATGCCACTGGTCGCCTTTGGCATGACCCGGTTCGTTTTGGTGCCGCATCTGCAAAAGGCCTTGCGGCCCGCCGGCGAGACCGCGGCCGCGCCCGAGACTGGCAAAGAGCCGGCCAAGGCGGCGGAAGGCGAGGGCAAAGCGGGCGCGGCTCCGACCGGCGACCGGCAAAGCCAAACCATCGATAAGCTGTTGGTCAACGTTGCCGGCACCATGGGCTCGCGTTACCTGCTGACGAGCATCACTTTAATCGGCGAGGGAACGGGCTTCAAGGAGCGTGTTGAACTCAAGAAACCGCAGTTGCGGGACATGGCCAGTGGATTGTTGAACGCCAAGACGATCGCAGACCTGGAAAAGCCCGGCGCGCGCAACCTCATTCGCGGGGAATTACTCGCCGGTTTTAACAGCATCCTGGGCACTCCGGGCGTCCAGGAGATTTACTTCACCGAGTTTGCCATCCAGTAGCGGGAGGAACCCCGACCCCATTATGGCCGAGCCGAAAACCAACCCGCCCGCCGGTGGAGCGCCGTCCCTTCCGGATATGGGCGGCGGGGCGGCTGGTCTGAGCGCGGAACCGGAGAGTCCTACGCTCGCGGCCGGCGAAGCCGGACAGGAGGAGATGGACGCGTTGTTGGCGCGTCTGAACGGGCAAGCCGCCCCGGCGGCAGCCGCGGCGAGCGGGGAGTCTGGCGGGGGAGGAGCCCCTCCGCCGCCCCCTCGGCGCGATCCCTTTGCGGCGATGGAGTCCAAATCCAACGAGCCACTCGCGGGAGCCGACGGTGGGTTAAGCGAAGTGCTTTCGCAGAGTGAAGTGGAACGGCTCCTGTCGCAGGTGCAGGCTGAGGAGACCAGCGCCACCGTTCTCAAGTCCGGCGGGCAAAAGGCGCGCCTCAAGAATGAAGACGTCCAACCCTGTGACTTTCGCCAACCGGCCTTCCTGACCGGCGGCGAGTTGCGCAAGATTCGCCTGCGCCATGAGGAGTTTATCCGTTCGCTGGCGGCGCATCTTTCGATTTACTTGCGGCTCGAGATTGTTATTCAGATGTCCAAGCTCCAGACCGTGAGCTATCAAAAATACACGGAGAACCTCCCCAATCCGACCCATCTAACCCTGTTCAAGGTCGAACCGCTTAAGGGGGTCTGTCTGCTCGACATGTCGCCGCGGTTGGGGCTGACCATCGTCGATCGGTTGCTGGGGGGCCCCGCGCACTCGGTCACCAGCTCGGGCGAATTGAGCGAGATCGAGACCGCGCTGCTTGACCAGGTGTCGGAGATTATCCTCAACGAATGGTGCGCCCTCTGGCAGAAGATTGAAAACGCGCGCCCGATTGTTCTGGGGCACGAGAACAACGGCCGGTTCCTTAACAGCTCCGCCCATGACAGCGTCATGCTCATCCTCTCGATGGAGGTACGGCTCGGGGACTGTGTCGAGCAAATGCAGTTGGCCTTTCCCTTCCTGACGATCGAGCCGCTGGTTCGGCGGTTGTCAGCCGGCGACGACAACTCGGAACCGGCGGGGGGGAAACGCGCGCAGCTTCAATGGAATCCACAGTTCGACGAGGTCCAGGTTCAGATCAACACGGAGTGGCACGGGTTGGAATTGAGCGCTCGCGACTTGAGTTCCCTGAAGTGTGGCGATGTGCTCATGCTCGACACGGCTTGTCTTGACCGGGTCGAACTTCGGTTGGAGCAAATCCCCAAGTTTTATTGTCGGTTGGGAACCTCGGGCGATCGCCGCGCCGTGGAATTGACTGGTGTGGTGAAGACCTGACTTGTTTTATGAGCGTACCTATGACTGGCCCCTCCAACCTCGACATTGTCCTTGACGTTCCGGTAAAGCTGACGGTGGAATTGGGCAGTTGCCTGTTGCCCATGCGCGAAGTGCTGCAACTCAACATCGGCTCCGTGGTGCAATTAGACAAGTCGGCCGATGATCCCGTGCATCTTTCGGTCAACCAGAAAGTCGTCGCTCGCGGCGAGGTAGTAGTGGTCGAGAATCGCTTTGGCATCAAGATTATCGAGCTCTTCAATGCTTCAAGCGGCGCATGAACTCACTCTCGCGACAACCCACCGTTCTTTGGTTAACCCGGATTCCACTGGCCATCGGGTGGCTGGCCTTTTTCAGCGCCGGGCCCAGCCCCGCTGCGATGGCCGAAGCGACCAATGCGATGGCGTTCCGGCCGGAGTTGCCGGAGGTCGGGCTTTCGGCCGTTCGCGCGCTCGCAGCCCTGGCGGTTGTGCTGGCCCTATTCTTCGGCGGTGTGTGGTTGTATAGAAACGGGCAGCGCCTGGCCTGGCGTCGGACCGGCGCGCCCCGCCTCAACATCCTGGAATCGCGTTCTCTCGGCAACCGCTACGCCCTGTATGTCGTGGGCTATGACCAGCAGCGTCTCCTGGTGGGAAGCTCTCCCGCGGGCTTGAGCCTGATCAGCCAGTTGCCCGCGGCGTCCGAGCCCGTCGCGCCCGCGGTGTCGCCGCTTCCACCTTCTGAACCGGCTTCCTTTGCCCGTTGCCTCCAACAGTTTTTGAAGCCCAAAGCCCCTGGCGCTTCGGGGGGATCGGAATGAACGGCGGCGGCTCTCGAGATTCGGGGCGAAGGGTGGCGACCTTTTGGACGGCGGTGATCCTGCTCCTGGCGTTGTCCGCGCCTGCGACAATGGCTCAGACCAACGGCGCCAGCGGTTTTTTCCCGTTCAAGGTAACCCTCCCCAGCACCACCCAACCGCAAGACGTGGACATGGGCATCCGGATCCTGGTTGGGATCACGCTCCTGAGCCTGGCGCCCTCGATTCTGCTCCTGACGACTTGTTTTACACGCATTGTGATCGTGCTCTCGTTCGTGAGAACGGCGCTTCAACTCCAGGCCGCTCCGGCCAACCAGATCATTATCGGCCTCTCTCTTTTCATGACCTTTTTCATCATGGCCCCGGTCTGGGACAATATCAATCGGGATGCCATCGAGCCCTACCGGGCGGGTCAGATTTCCGGAGATATCGCGATCGAACAGGCCTCGGTTCATGTGCGGGATTTTATGCTCAAGCAAGCCCGCGCCAAAGACGTCGAGCTATTTGTGGCGCTGGCCAAGCTGCCTCCGACGCCGCCGGACAAGCTGCCTTTGCGCGTCGTAGTGCCCGGGTTCATCATCAGCGAATTGAGGACCGCCTTCCAGATGGGATTCCTGATCCTGGTGCCCTTCATACTCATCGATCTGGTGGTAAGCACCGTGTTGATGAGCATGGGGATGATGATGCTGCCGCCCGCGACCATTTCGATGCCGCTCAAGTTGTTGTTATTTGTGCTGGTGGACGGTTGGGCGTTGATTGTCCGCTCCTTGATCCTGAGCTTCGGCTCGTAGCCAAGACCGAAAATGAATCCTGAATTTGCAGTGGAATTGTTGAAGACGGTCATCTGGCAGGCCGTGGTGTTGGCCGCGCCGTTCCTTGGAATGGCGATGATTATCGGCCTGGCGGTAAGCCTGTTCCAAGCCGTCACTTCCATCAATGAGCAGACGCTGAGCTTCGTCCCCAAGGCGCTGTGCGTTTTAGGGTTATTGGTGATCCTGTTACCGTGGATGATCCGCCAACTGGTTGAGTTCACCACCACGATCATCGAGAAAATCCCCCAGATGGCGACGTGATCGCATGGAAGGAGATTTAAACACTTGGCTGTTGGTCTTTGTCCGGGCCGGGGCCTTTCTGAGCATCCTTCCCATCTTCACGATGCTCAACATTCCCGTGCAAGTGCGCGTGGCCTTCGCGGGATTCCTCGCGGTCTTGGTGGCTCCGACCCTTCCTCCGTTTCCATTCCATCACCTCGCTGTCCTCGACTGGGTGGGGTTGTTTGCCAAGGAAACCATTTGCGGCCTGGTAATCGGGTTCGTGACGCGGATGGTGTTTTTTGTCGCCGATTTTGCCGGGTTATTGATCAGCAACGAGATGGGTCTCAATATGGCTTCGGTCGTGGATCCGGTGAACGCCCATCCCACCCAGGTGCCCGCGTTGCTGATGTTCCTTCTGACTTGCATCATGATGATGACCCTGGATATGCATCATTGGTTGCTGACGGGCTTTCAATACACCTACACCCTGGCGCCCATTGGCGGGGCGCGTTTGCAGGAACCCCTGTTCACCTGCATCCTGGAACATACCAGCCGGGTCTTCCTCGTCGGCCTGCAAATCGCCGGGCCGCTCATCGCGGCTTCATTTCTCTCGATGCTCCTGCTGGGATTCTTGGGACGCCTGGTACCACAGATGAATATCTTCGCCGAGAGCTTCGCCATACGCATCGCCTGTGGTCTCAGCGTGCTCGCTCTGACGCTGGAGATCTCCGCCCAGCACTTGCTCAATTGCCTGCACCGTCTGCCCGATGACATGATGCGGGTGGCTCAATTCCTGCATGGCAGTTGACGGACTGACCGACCCGCACCCATTCCATGAGCGAGCACGCTGGCGAGAAGACAGAACAAGCGACACCGCGGAAGCTCGAAGAGGCGCAAAGCCGGGGGCAGATCGCCCGGAGCGCCGATGTCCAAACCGCGTTCGTGCTTCTGGGAGTCATTTGCGCGCTCTCTTTCACCGGGCGCGAAACCTGGATGACGCTGGGCACGGCTACCTCCGCGGTTCTTGGCCATCTCCATGACACTCCGATCAGCATCGACGCCATGCAAGGCTACGCCTGGCACGGTACGTTGGTATTCCTGCGCTGCGCCGCGCCCGTGGTCCTGGCGGCGATGCTCACCGGGTTGCTGGCGGGCGGCATCCAAAATCGGTTCAGTACGGCGTCCGAGGCCCTCGGCTTTCATTGGGAGCGGCTCAACCCGGTCGACGGTTTCAAACGGGTGTTCTCCGGCCGATCCCTGGTGCCCACGCTGGTGGCCTTGTGCAAATTCGTCGTTATTTTCTCCTTGACCTGGTCGGTTATCAAGGAGGTCATGCATGACCCGGTCTTTACTACCTCGGTCAGCCTGCCCCGCTATGTCGAGTTCCTGGCTCAGTCCGCCCTCAAGATCTGTTTCCGCGTCCTCTTGGCGATCGGCGTGATCGGCGCGGCGGATTATAGCTACCAGTTTTGGCGCACGCATAAAGACCTCATGATGACCCGCGAGGAAATCAAGGAGGAGATGAAGAGCACTGAAGGCAACCCCCAGATCAAGGGCGCCCGCCGAAAGCTCCGCCTCATGTCCAAGCGCAAGATGCTCGCCCAGGTGTCCAAGGCGGACGTCGTGGTGACCAACCCGACGCATATCGCCGTCGCCCTGCGCTATGACCGCAAAACGATGCAAGCCCCCCGCCTCGTCGCTAAGGGAATTCGTAAGAATGCAGAGCAAATCCGCGAGTTGGCCCGCGTTCACGGGGTGCCGATCGTAGAGAATAAACCGCTTGCCCGCCTGATGTGGAAATATGGCAAGGTGGGACGCGAGATTCCCGCCCAGCTTTATGCCGCAGTGGCGGAAGTGTTGGCCTACGTCTATCGTACCAATCCTTACCGTTATTACGCCGAGGCCTGCAACCAAATTTCGGACCCGGTGGAAAGCTCCGAGGCTCGTCCTGCGGCGAAAAAGAACCCGCCAAAGCCAAGTTGATCCTTGGCCGAGCCCTTTGCTCGCTTGAAGACGCCGATCTCGCGATAAGGCCGCCGGCATTTCCGTGTTCTGCTGTCCCATTTTCTTCCACCCTGTGACTCAAAATGTGACAGGGTTCGTGATAGCCGGCCGGGTCTTGGACCCAGAGAAGGAGAAGTCGGCCCTTTCCTTTGAGGTCGGCCCCGATAGGGGCTTGCTCCCGGCTTTGCCGGCCATCGGGGCGAACTCGACCGCGCCGTAGAGATACGAAATCAAAGAAATAGGGCCGGAAGTCGAATCCCCCCGCCGGGTCCAGGCCGGTCGAAGTTCCCCCGCCTTGGCCCTCAAAGGGGAAAGAAATCATCTGCTAAACATTTCCCCGCAACCGCCGATAAAGAGACGGACGACTAGGAACAATCGCATCGCGCTGGTGCGGTTCCGCAGACAAACCTTTCACGCATGAGTAACGGACGCAGAAACGGCCAGCTTGAAGCCCTGCCGGGCGGGTCTCCCCTGGATGCAGAGGGACTTTTCCGGATGGTCTTGGATACGATCTCGACCCGGGTGTTCTGGAAGGACATGCATTCGGTTTACGCTGGGTGCAACCAATTTTTTGCCCAGGATGCCGGCTTGCTCTCGCCGGCCGAGGCGGTCGGGAAAACCGACTTTGACCTCTGCTGCCGCGCCGACGCGGAGCGCTTCATCCGGGACGACCGCGAGGTCATCGAATCCGGCCGGGCCAAGCTTAATTACGAGGAAACCCAGACCGCAGGCAACGGTCGCGCTGTTTGGCTGCGGACAAGCAAAATTCCCTGGCGAGACGCTAATGGAACCGTCGTGGGCGTGTTGGGCGTTTACGAAGACATTACCAGCCAGAAAGCGGCGCTGCTGGATCTGGAACGGAAGCAGGCGGAGTTGGCGGCCATTTACGAGCACGCCCCGGTCGTCATGGTCTTGGTGGATAGCCGACACCAGGTCGTCCGGGCGAACCGGGCGGCCGCAGCCTTCGCCGGGCGGTCGGCGGACGCCTTGATCGGCGCCAAGGTTGCCGAGGCTCTGGGCTGTTACTCTGACGCTGGCCGAAGCTGCCCTTGCGGCTCGTGCGGCGAGGGTGACGCATGCGCGTTGGAGCGCGCCATCGATGACACCCTGCGCCAAGTGGCCCATCCCCGGTTTTCCGTCAGACCTTTCCTCATCCGCAACGGCGAGCCGCGCCTGGCTACCCTGCTCGCCTCCCCGGCCCGCGTCCTCGTGGGCGGCGAGCCCATGGTCCTCCTCTGCTTGGAGGACCTGACCGAGCGACAGCGCGCCGAGGAGCGCCTCCGGGAACAGGCCGCCCTCCTCGATATCGCGCATGACGCCATTTGCGTGCTCGACCTCGAAGGCCGCGTCCTCTATTGGAACCATGCCGCCGAAAAGCTCTATGGCTGGCCGGTCGAAGAAGCTCTGGGACACAACGCCAGCCGCCTCCTTTTTGAGGAAGTTCCGGCTGAATATATCCAGGCCCTTGAGGCCGTCTTGAAATACGGCGAATGGAATGGCGAACTGCGCCAGGTCAACCGCGACGGCAAGCCCGCGATCGTTCACTGCCGCGCTACGCTCGTGCGGGATGCTGTCGGCAAACCCAAATCCATGCTCTTCGTCAGCACGGACGTCACGGAAAAGAAGTCCCTCGAAGCCCGGTTCCTGCGGGTCCAGCGCCTGGAAACCATTGGCGCCCTCGCCAGCGGCATCGCCCATGACCTCAACAATGTCCTGGCGCCCGTCTCGATGACCGTGGATGTCTTGCGCTTGCGTCCGCGCGACGAGCAGGAGCAGATGCTCTTGCAGATCCTGGCCACCAGCGCCCAGCGCGGCGCCGGAATCGTGCGCCAGTTGCTCACCTTTAGTCGCGGGGTCGAGGCCGCCCACGTCCGGTTGCGCCCCAAGGTGCTCATCAAGGAAATCGCCAAGATCATCCAAGAGACTTTTCCCAAGTCGATTCAACTACGCGTCGATGTGCGGGACGACATGTGGGAACTTTCGGGGGATCCGACCCAGATGCACCAGGTGCTTCTGAACTTGTGTGTGAATGCCCGGGATGCCATGCCGGAGGGAGGCGTGCTCACCCTCTCCGCCAGAAACGCTCGCCTGGATAAGGTCAGCGCCGGCGATCCGGTCGAGATTCACAATGGTCCGCACGTGGCCCTTGAGGTGTCGGACACCGGCAGCGGGATGACCTCCGAGGTCCTCGACAAGATCTTCACTCCGTTCTTCACCACCAAGCCGGTGGGGCAGGGGACTGGGCTCGGCCTCTCCACTGTCCGCGATATCGCGCGCAACCACGGCGGCTTTGTCCAGGTCAAGAGCCAACCCGCCAAAGGCACCTGCTTCAGCGTCTATTTTCCCGCCCCCGAAGGCCAAACCTCCGAAACCCGGGCCGCCGATGCCTCTCCGATCCCGCTTGGACGCGGAGAATTGATCTTAGTTGCGGACGATGAGCAGTCCATCCTCAAACTCGCCAAGCACATCCTGGAGACCCACGGCTACCGGGTGCTGGCCGCCTGCGACGGTCGGGAGGCGCTGGCGATTTTCAGCCGCCACCGTTCGGCCATCCGCGCGGTCGTCCTCGACCTGATGATGCCCAACCTGGACGGCCCCACCGCCATCAGGGCGCTCCGATCTCACGACCCTCATCTGCCGATCCTCGCGGTGAGCGGGAGCGAAGTGAAGGATGGAGCTCAGGGGATCGACCTCAATGAGGTAGCCTTCCTGCCCAAGCCCTTTACGGTGCAGAACCTCCTCGAGGCCATCGACGGCGCCCTGCGTCACGCGCCCCTCAACGCCGTCCGCTTTCCCGCCAAGTAGCCAAATTAAGCTTGCTCCGGGACTGGCCGAATCGCGGCATTCAAAAGGGAAGCCGAGGTTGCGCGTATGGAGACGGAGCGCGTGAAAAAAACAAAAGACACGCGTGAAAAAAAGATCGCTTGCGTGAAGGTTGGCGATCGGCTAATGATAAAGTCGCATTGCAGCGGGTGTGGTTCAGTGGTAGAATGCGGGCTTCCCAAGCCTGAGATGAGGGTTCGATTCCCTTCACCCGCTCCATTGATTATCAAGGACTTACGAAGCTGTGCAGTAAAAGTGCAGTAAATTGACCCCACATTTCACGGCTAATGAGCGCTTTTGGGGGCTGCCAATTCTTCTTCGTCCAATTCCGAATTGACTGGTCGGTGTCGTTTAAAGCCCGTAAATACTGCCCTGTTGATTCACGAGGACGAACTGCCCGCCGCCCGCATAAACTAATTTAACGCCTGATCCGGCGGGTCCGCCTAGAATGCCAAAGGACCCAGTCGTAGTTGTCCATGGGGTGTTGACCGACCTAGAAGTCCAAATCTTGCCAGAAGGCGCTGGCCCATTAGCGGGAGGAAACCCAACGGTTGCGGCCAATTTGGTTCCGTCGGAAGAAGATGCGATTGACGCCCAATAGTTTGTGGCCCCTGCCGTCATCAAATTCCAGGTCGCGCCGAAGTCTGTCGAGGAATAAATCCCACTGTCCGGCCAATACGCATCAGCTACAGCGGACAAATACCTGCCATCGGCCGATGAGGCGATGCCGGACCAACTGGCGTTGGTGGACACATTGGCCTGAGACCATGTGACTCCGGCATCGCTCGAGATGTAAATGGCGGAATTATAATAGTCCTGGGAATCGTTCCAGGCAACCGCCGCCAAATGTTGTCCATCGGACGAACAGGCAATGCTTGTCCACAAGTGCGTGGTAGTTGCGTTGCTCAGTCTCCAGTTGGTACCAAAAGACGTCGAAACAAGGAT
>Ga0316217_10001148_pt1 | contig 35562 bp, 27 predicted proteins | sample 1anoAmetaG_FD_203633 | JGI IMG/M metagenome (GOLD analysis project Ga0316217, IMG submission 203633) | Freshwater microbial communities from Trout Bog Lake, Wisconsin, USA - 1anoA | ecosystem: Environmental > Aquatic > Freshwater > Lake > Hypolimnion/Profundal zone | place: USA: Wisconsin...
CCTCAGCGAACCTCCGCGAGATCTCCGCGGCTCCGCGTTTATATTGGATGCATCAATCTTGCGGCGCTTTGGAGCTTTGCCAACCTGGGGTTGCTGTCCTTTAGGCTGAAGCATGCCGATAATCAGGTAAGAGAATTAATATATTCATGATTTGCAGCGTTCAAAATAGACCTCCAGAATCATTTTGTCAGCTAACAATTGTTAAATTAAGCCATTTTTTGATGTATTTAAATATTATTTATAAATATACAAATTAATTTTAAACAATTAAGATATAACAATAGTATTTAAAACATTTATAGTAATTTTATAAATTTTTTGCACGGTTGGGGGGGCTCCTGGTTATTACCCCTATGCGCCTCCAGGTCTCCCCGACCTCCTTGCCCGGCTATTCCACTGCTGAGTGCGCTCGGCAAAAAATCGGTCAAATGGCAGCATCCAGCACAAGGCGGGAAGGAAACCGGGAAAAATGGAAACACCGAGCAGAGAAGGCAGGTCCTTCCTACGGATCAGGGGAAGCCCATGATGGGGAAGTCCTGGAAGTTGGCCGGCTTGGCCGTGATGGGGACCTGGGACCCACCGGTAAGGCCCTTGACCCGCTCACCGATGAAGACGTCGAGCATGTTGACGGTGATCCGTCCGGTGCGGCGGGAGTCGGCCCGGCTACTCAGGCCTTCGAGCAAGGCCCTGGTGAAGGCGCCATGACCCCATCCCTCCCATTCCTGGCTGGGCTGGCAGCCACTGGAGGCACTGAATACCACCAGTCCATCGTCAGGACGTGGGGGTTCATGGCTGATGGGGTTCTGGCCGGAGGGGCCAACCGGGCTGGCTTCGCCCGGAAAGGTGCCGCTTAGGCCGGTGTCCAGGAACAGGACCACCTTGCCGGGAAGCCTGGCCAGGGCGCTCCGGATTGCGGAGCCTGGGACCATGGAGCCCGTGATCCGGCCCGTATCGGCATCCCAAGGCAGGAAGTAGTACTGCCCGTCCGCTCCGGTGAGCCCATGCCCGGCCATGAACACCACCGCCACGTCCGTCGCCTTGACCTCCTGCGCCAGCCATTCCAGGCCGCCCAGGATGGCTTCCTTCCCGGCCAAGGCATCCGTGAGGACCCTGGTATGCACGGCCTCGTACAGCCCTGGTTTCTGCTGGGCCATGGCCGAAATGAAAGCCTTTGCGTCCTTGGCGGGGAAGCCGAGGGTCAGTTCCGGGCGCTCGAAACGGCTCACACCGATCGCAAGCACGTATAGATCAGGTTTGCCTGCAGCGTGCAGAGCATGGGTGAAAACCAGGACCAGCAGGGCGAGAGGTCTAAGGATGGGAGGCATGAGGTAATGCTAGCCTCAACGGACCCGACCCTTCGCCTTTACTTTCCGTCTCCGCCGGGTTGCCGACGGCTCCGCCTCCCTGAACCTGAACACCACCTCCCCGCCCTGCCCCACGTCCAGGGTCACCGCGGGCCACGCGCCCTCGCCCATGCGGCCGAGGATCTCCCGGGACAGGCGCGGGAGGACGTCGGTGCCGAGGATGGTGTCGAGGGCGCGGGCGCCGGTGTCCACGGTGGCGCAGCGCTGGGCGAGCAGGGCTGCGACGGCGGGGGTGTGGTCCAGGGCCATGCGGTTGCCGGCCCACAGGGTGTCGCGCATGCGGTCCAGCTTCTGGGTGGCGATGCGCCGCAGGGCTTCGGGGTCCAGGGGGAAGTAGGGGACGATGGCCATCCGTGCCAGGAGCGAGGGGCGGAAGTGCCGGGACAGGATCGGCCGGATGGCGGCGGCGACCTCCGCGGGGGTCGGCGTCGCGCCATCCAGGAGGTCGCGCACGGCCTCGGCGGCGAGGTTGCTGGTGAGGAGCAGGACCGTGTTCCGGAAGCTGATCTCCTTGCCCTCGCCGTCGGTGAGGGTGCCCTTGTCGAAGACCTGGTGGAACAGGTTGAGCACATCGCCGTGGGCCTTCTCCGCCTCGTCCAGGAGCACCACGGAGTAGGGGCGCTGGCGCACGGCCTCGGTGAGCATGCCGCCTTCCCCGTAGCCCACGTAGCCCGGGGGCGAGCCCACCAGGCGGCTCGTGGAGTGGGCTTCCTGGAACTCGCTCATGTTGATCGTCACCAGGTTGCGCTCGCTGCCGAAGAGCAGGTCGGCCAGGGCCAGTCCCGTCTCCGTCTTCCCGGTCCCGCTGGGACCCACCAGGAGGAAGACCCCCAGGGGCTGGGCGGGGTTGCGCAGGCCGGCCTTGGCGGCCCTCAGCCCTTCGGCCAGGGCGGACAGGGCGTGGTCCTGGCCCTGGATGCGCGCCCCCAGCCGGGTCTCCAGCTCCAGGATCCCGGCGGCTTCATCCTTCTGCAGCTTTCCCAGGGGCACCCCCGTCCAGTCCGATACCACCCGGGCCACCACCCCGGGGTCCACCTCGTAGTGCAGGAGCGGCTCGCCCCGGCGCACCTCCTCGAGCCGGGCCCGGGCCTCGTCCCGCTCGCGCAGCAAGTCCGCCGAGGGCTCAGCGCCCAGGCGCTCCCGCAGGGCGAGGATCCCCTCGACGCCTTCCTTCTCCAGCGTCCACCGCGCCTCCAGCGCCGCGGCCGCGTCCACCTCGGCGCGGATGGCGGCCTCGAGTTCGCCCAGGCGGCCCGCGTCCACCGGGGCGCCGTGGTCGCGGTCCCGCTCCAGGCCGGCCTTCTCCAGGGCGAGGGCCTGGAGGTGGCGCTCCGTGTCCTCCAGGGCCGCGGGCCGGGCCGTGAGGTTCACCTTGATGCGGGCGCAGCTGGTGTCCAGCAGGTCGATGGCCTTGTCGGGCAGGAAGCGCCCCTGGAGGAACCGGTCGGAAAGCTCGGCCGCGGCCGCCAGGGCGTCGTCCCGGATGATGACCCCGTGGGCCCTTTCGTAGTGGGGCCGGATCCCCCTCAGGATCCTCACGGTGGTGGCCACGTCGGGGGCGTGCAGCTTGACCAGCTGGAACCTCCGGGCCAGGGCGGGGTCCTTCTCGAAGTACTTCTTGTACTCGGTCCAGGTGGTGGCGGCGATGGTGCGCAGCTCGCCCCGGGCCAGGGCCGGCTTGAGCAGGTTGGCCGCGTCGCTGCCGCCCGGGGAGCCGCCGGCGCCGATGAGGGTGTGGGCCTCGTCCACGAAGAGGATCGTGGGCCTGGGCGACGCGGTGAGTTCCTGGATCACGCCCTTCAGGCGGCTCTCGAACTCGCCCTTCATGCCCGCCCCGGCCTCCAGGAGGCCGATGTCCAGGGCCAGCACCGTGACCCCCTGGAGCACCGCGGGCACCTGCCCCTCCACGATGCGCAGGGCCAGGCCCTCCACCACGGCGGTCTTGCCCACGCCGGGATCGCCCACGCAGATGGGATTGTTCTTGCGGCGGCGGGCGAGGATGTCGATCATCTGGCGGATCTCGGCGTCCCGGCCGAAGACCGGGTCGATGGCGCCCTCCCGCGCCTTGCGGGTGAAATCCACCGTGTACCGGGCCAGGAAACCCTCCCCGGCCCCGGCCCCCTCGTCGCCCGGCGCGGCCCATTCCACGGAGTGCGCGGTCAGGTCCTTGAAAGCCTCCAGCAGCCCCTCCCGGCTCAGCCCGCCCAGCAGCTCCAGGGGACCCCGGGCCGCCTGGAGCGGCAACCGGTCCACCAGGGCCACCAGGATGGCCCCGGTCCGGAGCCGGGCCTCGCCCAGGTCGATGGAGGTCACGAGCCAGGCCTCCTGGAGCAGGTCCAGGAGGGCCGGGGCGAAGACCGGCTTGCCGGCGTTGCCCGCCGGCAGGGCTTCGAGGTGGGCGTCCAGGGCCCTGCGGAGCCGGGCGGGCTCAAGCTCCCGGCCCGCCAGGATCCGCCCCCAGTCCCCGGACTCGTCCACCGCCAGTTCCCGGAAAAGGTGCTCGGGCGTCACCTCATGGTGGCCCCGGGCCACGCACCGGCCGGCGGCGGCCTGGAGGGCCTGATTGGCCTGATTATTCATCTTACCGAGCAGGCCTTTGATATTAACTCGCATCATTCGTACTCTCCATTGCGTATCGATCCGAATCAGGGCCCGAAAGGAACGGGCTGGCGGAGACAAGATGGCGGCACGGGCCGTGAAAGTTCATTATTAAATTTTTATTAATTTTCCCTCGAATCCTACGTCCCCAATCCAGCACCCAGGAAGGCAGGGGAACGCGATGGCACGTCCGAAACTTCCAAGACACGGGATCCAGGCCTGCGGGCTGGCGACGCAGGTCAGGTTGGCGACTCAGGTCATGGTGGTGATGCTGGGATGCCCCGCCTGGTGCGGCAAGCCCGCGCCTCCACCGGAACCGCCGCCGCCCCCGAGGCTCGAGATCCGGGCCGAGGCGGCCCCCACCATCAACCGCGATGCCGCGGGTCATCCCCTGTCGGTGGTGGTGCGGGTCTATCAGCTGAAGGACAAGGGAGAGTTCAGCAAACTCACCTTCGACCTGGCCGCCAGCGGCCGTCCGGGACCCGAGCTCCTGGGTCAGGAATATCTGGCTGCCACGGAATTCACCCTCGTGCCCGGCGCGATGCACAAGGGCCTTGAGCCCCTGCAGCCGGAAACCCGGTTCCTGGGGGTGGCCGCCGCCTTCCGCCACCCGGACGCCCACCTCTGGCGCTGCCTGGCCTGGCTCGACCTGCCCGCCCCGGCCCCCCCGCCGCAGGCGGTCGCCCCGCCCCGGAAGCCATCCTTCTTCAAGCGCGCCTTCACGAAGAAGAAGCAACCCGACCCGCCCCCCCCCAATCCACTCCTGTCCTTCACCGTCCAGGACTGCTACCTCCAGCTGCAGCGGCCCGCGGCGGAGCCGCTGCCCGGCCAGCCTGCGAACCCGCGCCCGGACTGCGGCTGCGAGGGCGTCTGGGGCCCGGGAGCCGGGGGCTTCCAGGCCGAGCTGGCGGTGGGCCGATGAGCGTCCTGCGCCGCGTCCTCTGGGGGGAGGGCGTCTTCCTGCGCCCCCAGCACTTCCAGCAGCAGGACGGGTTCCATGAAGCCCGCCTCGCCCGGTGCCTGGCGATGCAGCACGCCCATCCCTGGGGCGTGCAGGCCCTGGCCGTGGACCGGGAGGCCCTGGCCGGGGGCCTGCTGTCCCTGGACCGGCTGGACCTGGTCTTCCAGGACGGCACCTTCTTCGAGGCGCCCGCCCAGGAACCTCTGCCCAGGGCCCGCCGCCTGGACGACATCCCGAACCTGGGCCTGGATGCGACGGTCCATGCCTGCCTGCCCCTGCTCAACGCCTTCGGCGGCAACTGCGCCACCGCGGAGGAGGTCCCGGGGCGCCCCGTACGCTTCCACCTGGAGCGCTCCCAGGTGGCCGACCTCTTCACGGACGCCCTGGAGGCGGATGTGACGGTCATGCGGGCCCACCTCAGGCTCATGCTGGACGCGGAGAACCGGGACGGGCACTACACGGTGCCCATCGCCCGCCTTCTGCGCGACGGCACGGGCTCCTGGACCCTGGACGAGGCCTTCGTGCCGCCCGTGGCGGCCATCCAGGGCGCCCCGCCCCTCCCGGCCATGCTCAAGCGTCTCCTCGACATCCTGCGGGTCAAGAGCCGGGCCCTGGCCGCGGCCCACCGGGAGCGGGCCCGGAGCGTCATGGAATACGGCACGTCCGACATCGCCTCCTTCTGGCTGCTGCACACGGTGAACCGGGCCTATCCGCTCCTGAACCATTGCCTGGCCTTCCCCCGCACCCACCCGGAAGAGCTCTACAAGGCGCTGGCCCAGTTGGCGGGCGAACTCCTGACCTTCTCCTCCACCCTGACCCTGGCCGACGTGCCCGCCTACCGCCACGAGGACCTGACGGGCACCTTCCAGCAGCTGGACCTCCTCCTGCGCGAGCTCCTGGAGACGGTCATCTCCAACCGCTACGTCCTGATCCCGCTCCTGGACACCCGCCCCTCCTTCCACGTGGGGCGCCTGGAGAGCGACCGTCTCCTGGAAGGGTGCGATTTCTACCTGTCCGTGGCCGGGGACCGCCCCGCGGCCGAGCTCCTGGAGGCCGTGCCCCTCAAGTTCAAGGTGGGTTCCCCCGACGATGTGGAGAAGATCCTCAACTCGGCCCTGCCCGGGGTCGGCCTGCATCCGGTCGCCCAGACCCCCGCGGCGGTGCCCGTGCGCATCGGGAACCACTACTTCGCCCTGGAGCCCAGCGGGCCCATCTTCGAACGCATGCTCAAGGCCCGGAGCGTCTGCATCTACGTGCCGCAGTCCCTGCCCGGGCTCAAGCTCGAGCTGATCGCCGTCTTCCGTTGAGGAACCCCCCATGAATGAGCACCTGTTGTACGAGACCGGAAGTAACGAGTCCGGAAGTCACGCGTCCGGGCTGCCCGGACCGTCCCTGTGCGACCTGCTGGAGGAGGGCTTTTCCGTGCTGGCCCTGCTCCGCGGCGGCGCCTGGCCCGCGGACGCCGACGCCTTCCGGGCGCGCCTGGAAGGCCTCCTGGCGGCCTTCGAGGCCCAGGCAGCGCGGCGCGGCCTGGGGCCCGAGGCCGGGGAGGCCGCCTACGCCTTCTGCGCCCTGGCGGACGAGATCCTGCTGTCCGCCGCCTCCCACCTGCGGGAGGCGTGGGAAAGGGCTCCCCTCCAGCTCACCCGCTACGGGGACCACCTCGCCGGAGAGGGCTTCTTCCGGCGCCTGGAGCGGCTGCGGGAGCACCCCGCGGATCACCGGGAGGCCCTGGAGGCCTTCCATGCCTGCCTCCTCCTGGGCTTCCAGGGGCGCTACCTGCTCCAGGAGCCCGGGGCGCTGCCCTGGCTCAAGGCGCAGGTGGGCCGGGAGCTGGCCCGGATCCGGGGCGGGGAGCCCGGCTTCGCCCCCCATGCCGAGCCCGTTTTCCGCTACGCCGCCCCCCGCCACCGCAGGGTCCCGCCATGGGGCTACGGCGCGCTCCTGGTCATGGTGGCGTTGACGATCCACTACGCCTTCGTCTACCTCCTGTGGTGCCAGACCGGGGCGGCCCTCCGCGGCGCCTTCTCCCCGCTGCCCTGAGGCCCGCCATGCCACCGGCCCCCGGCAAGCTCCTGGTGCTCTCCTCGATCCTGGACCGCCTGTTCGACGACGCCCCCCACGCCGCCCAGGAGCCCCCCTTCGACGCGCGCTTCGACCTAAACCTCCACAAGCAGGCCGTGGCCCGGGACCTGGAGGCCCTGCTCAACGCCAGGAGCATGGCCCTGGACGAGGACCTCCTGGCGCGCTACCCCCTGGCGGGAACCTCCGTCCTGGCCTACGGCATCCCGGACCTCAGCAGCCTGAGCCTGCTCAACCCGGACCACCGCAGGCTGCTCCAGGACCGCATCCTCAGGGCCATCCAGCGCTTCGAGCCCCGGTTGACCCAGGTGAAGGTGGACCTGGACCTGCCCCGGGAGGCCAGCCGCATGCTCCGGTTCCGCGTGGAGGCCCTCCTGCGCATCCACCCCAACCGCCCGGCCGTGGTCTTCGACGCGGTGCTGCAGCTTTCCTCCAACGCCTGCCAGGTGCGCAGCCAGGCCTGAGAAGGGAGCCCCACCCGATGCTGGAAGATCTCCTGCCCTACTACGAGCGCGAACTGGCCAACCTGAGGGGGATGGCCGGGGAGTTCGCCGAGCGCTACCCCAAGGTGGCCCGCCGGCTGCAGATCGCCCGGGACCACTGCGAAGACCCCCACGTCGAGCGCCTCATCGAGTCCTTCGCGTTCCTCGCGGCCCGCATCCACCGCAAGCTGGACGACGAGTTCCCGGAAATCACCGAGGCCTTCATGCACGTGCTCTACCCCCATCTGCTGCGCCCCATCCCCTCGGCCACGATCGTCCAGCTGACGCCCTGCGCCTCCCCCTGGACCGCCTACACCGTGCCCCGGCACGCGGACGTGCTCACCCCCAGGGTCCAGGGGGTCGCCTGCCAGTTCCGCACCGCCTACGCCGTGGACCTGGTCCCCATCCGCGTCGCCCAGGCCCGGCTGGAACTCACCCAGTCGTCCTTCCACCTCCAGCGCCTCGCCCCAGCCGCCGCCGCGGTGCTCACCCTCGAACTGGAGGCGCTGGAGGGCGAGCCCCTGCGCGCCCTGAAGCTCCGGAACCTGCGGTTCTTCCTGGACGGCGAGGCCCCGCTCATGAACCTCCTGTACGAGCTGCTGTTCTTCCGGGTCCAGGAGGTCCGGGCCACCGACGGCAGCGACAACCCCGCGCGCACCGTGGTCCTCCCTCCCGGGAGCGTGCGCCAGGTGGGCTTCGGCCCCGGGGAGGAACTGTTCGAGGACGATGCCCGGACCTTCCCGGGCTGCCGGCTGCTGGCGGAGTACTTCGCCTTTCCCGAGAAATTCATGTTCTTCGAGGTGTCGGGCCTGGACCAGGGCGCCCTGGAGGTGTGCGGCAGGACCCTCCGCCTGCAGTTCCTCCTGTCCGCCTATGGCGGCACGGAACGCCATCTCCGCCTCATCCAGACCCTGTCGGCGGCCCATTTCAAGCTGGGCTGCGTGCCCGTCGTCAACCTCTTCAGCCAGTCCGGGGCGCCCATCCGCGTGAGCCACCACCAGATGAGCTACCCCGTGACCGCCGAAGGCATGAGCCCGGGCGCCTGCGAGATCCACGCCATCGGCCGCGTGGCCCGGGTGGTGTCCGACGCTCCGGAGGCGGCCCTGGACGTGCCGCCCTTCTATTCCATCCGCCACGGGAGCGAAGGACGGACGGCGCCCTTCTACTGGTACGCCACCCGGGAACGCACGCGCCGCAGGGACGAGACCGGCACGGACGTGGAGATCGCCCTGGTGGACCTGGACTTCCAGTCCGTCCGCCCCCAGGGGGAGGTCCTGAGCCTCCAGCTCACGTGCACCAACCGCAACCTGCCCGAAGCCCTGCCCCTGGGCGGGGACAGCTACACGCTGCCCAACCATTCGATCGTCACCCTGGCCCGGCCGCTACGCAAGCCCAGCCCCAGCCTGGGTCCGCCCGCCAAGCGGGGCCTGCAGTGGCGGCTGATCTCCCACCTGTCCCTCAACCACCTGGCCATGGCCGCCCAGGGGCCCCAGGCCCTCCAGGAGGCCCTGGAGCTGTACAACTTCACGGACTCCGCCGCGGCCAACCGCCAGATCCAGGCCCTCGTGGGGCTGAGCGCCGAGCCGGCCACCACCCGGCTGCCCGGGAAGGCCTGCGCCTCCTTCGTGAGGGGCGTGGCCGTACGGGCCTGCCTGGACGAGAACGGGTTCGTGGGGGGCAACCTGTTCCTGTTCGCCGGCGTCCTGGAGCGGTTCCTGGCCCTGTCCTGTCCTCCCAACAGTTTCGTCCGCTTCACCCTGTCCACCCTCCAGCAGGAAGGCGAGGTCGCGCAATGGCCGCCCCGAACCGGCGAAAACAGCTTGATCTGATCCAGGCCCTGGCGCGGGAGCCTTACCGGTACCAGTTCTTCCAGGCCATCCGCCTCCTGGCCCTGGCGGAAGGGTCCAGCCCCCTGCCCCGGCGGCTCCGGTTCCGCACGCCGGGCACCCTGGCCTTCGCCCCCAGCGAAATCACAGGACTGGCGGCGGGCCCCGAGGACCTCCTCGAGATGGAGGTGAGCTTCCTGGGCCTCACCGGCCCCGCCGGCGTCCTGCCCCAGCACTACACCGAGACCCTGCTGGAGCGCAGGCACCTCCACCGGGACGGGTCGCTGCACGCGTTCCTGGACCTCTTCAACCACCGGGCCTGCGCCCTGTTCTTCGCCGCCTGGCGGAAATACCGCTTCCACATCGCCTTCGAACAGGGCCACCGGTCCGGCTTCACCAGCCACCTCAAGGACCTGCTCACCGTGAGGCCCCCGGCCACCTCCGCCATCCCCGGGGAGATCCTCGTCCACTTCGGCGGGGCCCTGGCCCGGCGCCCCCTCCCCGCCTGCAGCCTGGTGGCCCTGCTCGGCACGTACTACCAGGTGGAGGTGCGCCTGGAATCCTTCGTGGGGCAATGGGCCTGCGTGCCCCGGGGGGAACGCACCTGCCTGCGGGGCCCGGGTCCCTTGAAGGCCGCCCGGCTTGGCGAAGGCGCCTTCCTAGGCGAGCGGCTCTGGGATCCGCAGACCAAGGTCCGCCTGCACCTGGGCCCCCTGGACCGGGCCCGGTTCCGCTCGTTCCAGCCCGGCAGGTCCGGCGCGGAGTCGCTGCGCCAGTTCATCCAGCTCAACCTTGGAGCGTTCCTGGCCTGCGACCTGGCCCTGGCCCCGCGGGAAGCCACGCCCCTTTGCCTGGTCTGCGGTGGCGAGGACGCCCCGCAGCTCGGCCTGAACACCTGGCTCCGGACCCGGCCCGCCACCACCCCGCCTGACCCTGTCTGTTTCCGTCTGCAAGCCTGACTTCCATGGAGGACCCAACCATGTCCAGCGAACTGCTCGAGGCGCTGCGCGCGCCCATCAGCCCCGACAACCCCGGCGGGGCCGACCTGGCCCTGTCCCCCGAACTGGACGAGATCCGCCTGGCCCGGAAGGGGGACGACGACGCCCTGGCCCAGGGGGACTGGGTGAGGGAGCTCCGCATCCCGCAATGGCCGCGGGTGCGGGACCTGTGCGAAGGGATCCTGCGGCGCAGGTCCAAGGATCTCCAGGTGGCCTGCTGGTACGTGGAGGCCCAGACGGTGCTGGACGGCTTTACGGGGCTCGCCCTGGGGCTCAAGGCCGTGGAGGCCATCCTGGACCGCTTCTGGAACACCTGCCACCCGGCGCTGGAGGGCGCTTCCGCCGAGGAGCGCGGCGGACGCATCGAGTGGCTCGACGCCAACCTGGCCCTGGCGGTCAAGCAGATCCCCCTCACCGCGGAAGGCACGGGCAGCTTCTCCTGGCTGAACTGGGAGGAGGCCCGCAACCTGGAGAACCTCGGCCACCGCGACCCCCAGGCCCGGGAGGCGGCCCTGGCCGAAGGCAGGATCTCCCTGGAGACCTTCCAGAAGGCCGTGATCGCCTCCGGCCCCGCCTTCCTGGAACAGCTGCAACTCAAGGCCCAGGCGGCCCTGGAGGGGTGCAGGGCCCTCCAGGACCTTCTCGAGCGCCGCTTCGGGCCGGAGGGGCCCGGCCTCGAGGCCCTCGCCGAGGCCATCCAGGGGTGCCTGGACTTCATGGTCCAGACCCGGCACCGGCTGCACCTCCCCGCAGCGGCCCCGGTGGTGGACGCCGTGCCCGCGGGGCCCGGCCCGGCCCTGCCCACGTTGCCCTCGGGCGGCGCCACGTCGCGGTACGAGGCCATCCTCTCGCTGCGGGCCACCGCCGCCTTCTTCCGCGCCACCGAGCCCCACAGCCCCGTGGCCTTCCTCGTGGAACGGGCCGCGAACTGGGCGGAGATGCCCCTGGAGACCTGGCTGGCGGAGGTCATCAAGGACGCGCCGACCTTGGCGACGCTGAGGGAGCTCCTGAGCCTGAAAAAAATGGACGCCGGCAAACAACTTTAATTAATTTCTTATTAATTTGCATGGACGCGGAATTTCACCACCTTCCCTTGAAACAATCCGGCCGGACGGAGCATGAAAACGGCAGGGCCGCCCCGAGCGCCACACCCATCGTGATAACGACCACTTTTCCTGCTTAATCCACATCCATAACGCAAGACCATTCCAGGAACCTCCATGTCGCCCCGCCCCTTCCGCAAGCCCCTGGGCTTCCCCTGCCCCGTGCCCCTGTGGGTGCTCCTGCCTCCCCTGCTGGCCGCGCTCACCATCGCGCTGGTCCTGGCGTGCTCCGGGTTGTTCCGCCTCGAGCCCCCCGAGGCGCGGCCCCTGGCCCACCTGGAGCAGGTGGCCGCGCGGTTCCTGCGCGTGGTTCCCGTCGCCGCGCCGACCCTGCCCTGCGGCGAGGGGCCCTCGGAACCCGACCGGGACTGGAGCAGGCTGGCTCCGGAGTTCGGCCGGAGCGTCCTGGCCCTGTTCTCACGCATGGAGGAGCGGGGCTTCGGCCTGGTGCTCCTGGAAGGCTACCGCAGCCACGCGCGCCAGGCCCTCCTGCTGGCCAGGAAGGTCACCCGGGCCCAGGCGGGCCGCAGCCTCCACCAGTTCGGCCTGGCCGTGGACGTGGGGCTGGTCCGGGACGGGGAGCTCGTGGCCTCGGCCACGGAGCCCTGGGCCCGGGAAGCCTATCGCGCCCTGGGCGAGGAGGCCCGGGCCCTGGGCCTGGTCTGGGGCGGCACCTGGGCCGAAAGGGATCTCTGCCATGTGCAGGCCTCGCGGGCGCTCCCCCTCAACGGGCAGAATGGCGGGCAGAGTGCGCCCGACACCACCCCGACCGTCTTTCCCTGGGAGCGGTCATGAGCGCCGGCCGCCGCTGGAAAGCGGCCACCCTGGTCGTGCTCCTCCTCGGGCTCCTGGTCGCGGGACTGTGGTTCCTGGGCCACCGGATGGGACTGGCCACCACGGAGCGGCGCCTGGTGGCCATCCTGGCCCTCCTGCTCCTGGCGGTCACGGTCGTGCTCCTGGCGTCGCTGCGCAGGCCCCGCCCCGCCAGGCCCGCCCCCGAACCGGAACCCACCCACCTCAAGGAGGAGGTCCTGGGCGCCCTCCAGACCTTGAAGAGCTCCCACCTGGGCAGGACCCGGGGCTCTGCCGCACGCTACGACCTGCCCTGGGTCCTGGTCCTGGGGCGCTCCGGAGCCGGCAAGACCATGGCCATCCGCACCTCCGGCCTGGACTTTCCCCTGCCCCAGGCTTCGAGGATCGGGGGCGGCCAGCCCGCCTCGACCTTCGACTGGAACTTCTCCACGGAGGGCATCCTCCTGGACGTCCCGGGCCGGTTCCTGGAGCCGGGCCGGAGCGATGAGGACGGCGAGGGGCGGCGTCGGTCCGAGTGGGGGGAATACCTGCGCCTGCTCGGCAACCATCGCCCCGACGGCCCCCTCGAGGGGATCCTCGTGGCCGTGGAGCTCGAGCACCTCCTGCGCCCCGATCCGGCCCTGGCCCAGCGGCTGCGCCAACGGATCAGCGAGGTGGAGCACGCCTTCGGCATGAAGGTCCCGGTCTACCTGCTCATCACCAAGCTGGACCTCCTGCCCGGCTTCGCCTCCTTCTTCGAGGATCTGGAGGAGCGCGCCCAGGCCTGGGGTGCGGCCCTGCCCCACGACCAGGGACCCGGCTTCGAGCCCGGGCGCGAAGTGGAACACCACTGCGCCCTCCTGCACCAGGGGCTCTGCCGCCTGGCCGGGGAACGCCTCGCCAGGCCCGGCGGCGCCCGCCCCGCCCTCACCACCTTCCCGCGGGAATTCCGGCTCCTGGGCCAGGCGCTGGCCGCCTTCACGCGCCAACTGGTGGGCCGGGATCCCTACCACGCGCGCCCCTTCATCCGCGGCTTCTATTTCTCCAGCTCGCTCCAGGGCGAGGCCCCCCTGCGCGCCGCCACGGGCGAGCTCGCGGCCGCCTATGGCCTGACCACTCCTGCGGTCCCGGCCACCGGCGCCGGCCCCTGTTTCCTCGAGCCCCTGTTCCGGCGGATCATCTTCGCGGACCGGTTCCTGGCCAGCCACCTGGGCACGCCGCGCCAGCGCCGGGCCAAGGTCGCCTGGATGGGGGCCGGACTTGCCCTCCTGGCCCTGGGGTCGGGGCTCTGGGCCTGGTCCTTCGCGGGCAACCGCAAGCTGGTGGCCCAGGCCCGGGAAGAGCTGACCGCGGCAGCGTCCCTGTGGACGGAACCCGCCCTGGAGGCGCGGATGCGTGCCTTGCTGCTGCTCCAGCTGCGCCTGGAGGAGCTCGCGAGGCACCGCCAGGAAGGCCGGCCCCGGTCCCTGGGCTGGGGCCTCTACCAGGGCCACCGGCTGGAACGGGAGCTGAGGGGGCGCTATTTCGCCGGCGTCTCCGAGCTGATGCTGGCCCCGGTGAAGAAGAACCTGGAGGCGACCCTGGAACGGGCCGCCCTGAGGCCGGCGGCTCCGCCCCGTCCCCCCAGGCGCCGCCGCCCCGCCCAGCCCCGCCGGGCCCCGGTCAACCCCATCCTCCGGGTCGCCCACCGGAAGGCCGTGCGCCGGGTCCCGACCTCCGCACCTACACCAGCGCCGACACCAGCACCCCCCCTCACACCCGACGGCCAGGTGCTGCAGATCTACAATGCCCTCAAGACCTACCTCATGCTCCAGAACCGTGCCCGCATGGAGGCCGAGCACCTCAGGGACCAGCTTCCCCTCCACTGGCGCCCCCACCTGGAGGCCGCGGGAGCACGGCGGGGCGAGGTCCTGCCCATGGCCCAGCGCATGGTGGCCTTCTACCTGGCCAACCTCGCCCAGCCCGACCTTCCCGTCATCGAGAACGACGAGAAGCTGGTGTCCGAGACCCGCAGGCACCTGCGGGCCCGCATCCGGAACCTGTCGCCCCTGGAGCAGATCTACCAGGAGCTCAAGGCGGTGGCCGAAACAAGGTTCGAGCCCATGACGGTGGCCCGGATCCTCAAGGACCGGGACCTTGACCTGGTGGCCTCGGGCCATCACGTCCCCGGGAGCTTCACCCGGGAGGCCTACGAGGGCCACTTCCGGTCCGCGTTCAAGGACCCGGCGGCCTTCCACCGCCCGGACTGGGTGCTGGCCTCGGCGCCGGAAGGCCCCTTCGCAGAGGGCGGCGAGGCCCTGGAAGCCCTCTACCGGGCCGAGTACCAGCAGGCCTGGGACACCTTCCTCGGCAGTCTCATGGTCATGGGCTTCGTGGACCCCATCGGGGCCTCGGCCGCCCTGGGCCGCCTGGGGGATCCCCAGGCCTCCCCCCTGAAGCTCATCCTCGCCCGGGCGGCCTATGAGACCGCCTGGGACAACCCCTCCGAGCTGGAGAAGGGCCTGCAGAACGCCAAGACCAAGGTCCTCAACCGCACCGAGAAGCTCCTGGGGCCGCGGGCGCCGGGCCTGCCCAGCGACAAATATGGCCCCCTGGGCGGGCACTTCTCCGCCCTGGCCAGCCTGGCCACCCCCGCTGAAGGGGGGGCCGCGGCCCTGGACGGCTACCTCCAGCTGCTCCAGAAGGCCCGCACCCGGCTGGGGACGCTGGCCCTGGCGGGCGACCCCTGCGCAAGCGCCCGGGAGTATCTCCAGGCCACCCTGCTGGGGGCCTCGGAACTGGCGGAGGCCCAGCTCTTCCTGGAGACCGCGCTGCTGGGCCGCGTGGACGGCCACGGCCGGGACCTCCTCCAGCCCCTGCTCCTCAGGCCCCTGGTCCTGGCCTACGCGGCCCTGATCCCCCCCGCGGAGCAGGACATCAACCGCGCCTGGACCCGCCAGGTCTGGGGCCGGTGGAGCGCCCTGGCCGGGATGTACCCCTTCTCCGATTCCGCCCTGGAAGCCCCCCTGGCCGACCTCCACGCCTTCCTGAAGCCCGGCGAGGGGGTGCTGCCCACGTTCATGACGACCTACCTGGGCCAGCTGGTGGCCGTGCAGGGAGACCGCCTGGTGCCGCGGCTCTGGGCGGGGCGCGGCCCGGCCTTCAGGGACGACTTCCTCGCCGGCGTCTCGCGCCTGTGCAACGCCGCCACCGTGCTGCGGGAGGCCGCGGTCTCGCGGTTCGAGCTCCAGCCCGTGCCCACGCCCGGCCTGAAGGAGATCCTCCTGGAGATCGACGGGCAGCGGCTCCACTACCGCAACGGCCCCCAGGCGTGGACGCCCTTCTCCTGGCCGGGTCCGGCCAGCTACCAGGGGGCCCGGCTCCAGGGGGTGACCCTGGAGGGGGCCGCGGTGCCGGTGCAGAACGCCCCGGGCCGCCTGGGCCTCCTGCGGATCCTCGAACAGGCCCGCACCTTCGAGCCCGGCGGCTCCATGCACACCCTGGAATGGCCCATCGGCGCCCTGCCACGGCCCGTCAAGGACTCCGAGCGCCCGGGATCCGCCCTGGTGCGCTTCAACTACCGTCTGGTGGGCGGCCCCGACCCGCTCCGGCTCTCGGCCCTGCGCCACCACTCGCTGCCTCCCAAGGCAACCCATTGACATCACCCCTTCGTGAAAGGACCCCACAGCATGGCCCGTGAAAGCACCCAGAAGAAGATCGCCCGGGACCGCCCGCCCCGCGTGCAGATCATGTATGACGTGGAGGTCGGCGACGCCGTGGAGCCCAAGGAGCTGCCCTTCGTCCTGGGCGTCCTGGGCGACTACACCGGCCACCGGGCGGTTCCCGAGCGCCTCAAGGACCGCAAGTTCGTCCAGGTGGACGCCGACACCTTCGACGACGTCCTGGCCGGCATGGCGCCCCGGCTGGGCCTCAAGGTGGACAACAGGCTCAACGACCAGGGCGGCCTGCTCAACGTCGAGCTGAACTTCGCCAAGCTGGAGGACTTCGAACCCCTGAGCATCGTCAACCAGGTCGACCCCCTGCGCCAGCTCCTGGCCCTGCGGACCCGGCTGGCGGACCTGAAGAACAAGATGGTCGGCAACGAGAAGCTGGAGGAGATGCTCGACGGCATCGTCCGGGACACCGAGAGCCTGCAGCGCATGGCCAGGGCCGAAGCCGGGACCGGAACGGGACCCGCGGAAAGGAGTGAAGCGTGAACACCATGCCCATGACCGATACCCAGGCCGGGGCGGCCGCGCCGGAAACGCAGGCGTCCCTGGCGGGGCTCCTGGACGCCATCGTCGAGCAGAGCCGCGTCGCGGCCAACCAGACCGAGAAGGTCCACACCCGCAACCTCATCGGGGAGATCGTGGACGAGATCCTGGCCGGCCACGTCGTCGTGAACAAGGACCTGGCCAGCAGCATCGACCTGCGCGTGGCCGAGCTGGACCGGCTGATCTCGGAGCAGCTGAACGCCATCCTCCACAACGAGGACTTCCAGCGCCTGGAGGGCTCCTGGCGGGGCCTCAGGCACCTGGTCACCCAGACCGAGAGCACCTTCATGCTCAGGATCAAGGTCCTCAACGCCACCAAGGCCGAACTGGCCAAGGACTTCAAGGTCTCCCCGGACTACGACCAGAGCGCGCTCTTCAAGAAGGTCTACGAGGAGGAGTACGGCACCTTCGGCGGCGCCCCCTACGCCGCCATGATCGGCGACTACGAGTTCTCGCGCACGCCCGAGGATTTCCGGCTGCTGGAGGAGCTCTCCCACGTGGCGGCTGCGGCCCACGCCCCCATCATCACGGCGGCGGCCCCGCGCCTGTTCGGCCTGGAGAGCTTCGCGGAGATCGGCAAGCCCAGGAACCTGGGCAAGCTCTTCGAGACCATGGAATACGCCAAGTGGAAGGCCTTCCGGGAATCCGAGGACTCCCGCTACGTGGGGATGGTCCTGCCCCACGTCCTGGGCCGCCTCCCCTACGGGCCCGATTCGAACCCCGTCGAGGAGTTCGATTTCCGGGAGGACGTGGACGGCACCGACCACTCCAAGTACCTCTGGTCCAACGCGGCCTACGCCTATGGCGCCCGGCTCACCAACGCCTTCGCGGACTTCGGCTGGCTCGCGGCCATCCGCGGCGTGGAGGGCGGCGGGCTCGTGCAGGAGCTGCCCACCCACGTCTTCCGCACCGACGACGGGGAGATCGCCACCAAGTGCCCCACCGAGGTGGCCATCACCGACCGCAACGAGAAGCTCCTGTCGGACCTGGGGTTCATCTCCCTGGTGCACTGCAAGCACACCGACTATGCGGCCTTCTTCAGCGGGCAGTCCGTGCAGCGGGCCAAGACCTATTCCACGGACTCGGCCAACGCCAACGCCCGGCTCTCCACGCAGCTGCCCTACATCTTCGCCGTCTCCCGCATCGCCCACTACATGAAGGCGATCATGCGGGACAAGATCGGAAGCTTCGCCTCCCGCCAGGGAGTGCAGGACTTCCTCAACAACTGGCTCGCCCAGTACGTATTGCTGGACGACTCAGCATCCCAGGAGGCGAAAGCCAAGTTTCCCCTCCGGGAGGCCCATGTCGAAGTGGTCGAGATCCCAGGCAAGCCCGGGTCCTTCCGCGCCGCCGCCTTCCTGCGACCTCATTTCCAGCTGGATGAGCTCACGGTGTCGCTGCGGCTCGTGGCGGATCTCCCCGCGCCGTCCCGGTGACCCGCCCCCTTCGACGTCCTTTTCAACTTCCTTTTCTCAAGGAGCAGTCATGGCATTTGATGCCTTCCTGAAAATCGACGGGATCCCCGGCGAGAGTACCGACAGCAGGCACTCCGACTGGATCGAAGTGCTTCAGTTCGACCACATGATGGAGCAGCCCGCCTCCGTCACCGCCAGCTCCACCGGCGGCGCCACGGCCGAACGCGTCAACCACGGCACCTTCGACATCGTCCACCTGCTGGACAAGGCCAGCCCTAAGATCTATGACGCCTGCTGCACGGGCAAGCACATCAACAAGGTGACCCTCGAGCTGTGCCGCTCCGGCGGCGACAAGGTCAAGTACATGGAAGTGATCCTGGAGCAGGTCCTGGTCTCCAAGGTCGTCGCCATGGGCGCCTGCAACGAGGAGGGCCAGATCCAGGACCGCGCCAACGCGGCCCTGGGCAAGGGCTTCCCCTCCGAGCGGGTCTCCTTCAGCTACGGCAAGATCAAGTGGGTCTACACGCAGCAGAAGCGCACCGACGGCCTGGGTGGCGGCAACGTCAACTCCGGCTGGGACCTGACCGCCAACAAGGCGATCGCGTAACGTCCGGCACCACACGAAGGGCCGGGGTCCCGGGGCCCCGGCCCCCTTTCATGCAAGCGCAGCGTTCGTGCCCGGCCCCGTTCAGTAATCCCCACGGGGCAGTTGGCCGTGGATCAAGAGGTTCGTCTTGATGACCCGGTCGATCAGGTCCGGCCCGACGAAGTCGGCCATCAGGATGCCCAGGTACATCTTCCCCAGGTTCCCGCCGTTCCTGCTCTGGCAGTCGGCCACCAGCCGGGGAATATACATGTAGGTCAAGTGGTTGGTCCCATCGAAGACGATCGAGCAGACACCCAGGAAGCAACTGATGCGGGGGAAGTCGGGATACGAGTTTTTCCAGCCCGGGGTGGTCAGGCCCGTGGCCAGTTGGGGATCAAGGGTGCCGGGGCTGGATTTGCCGCTGGCGACGAAATAGGGGAAGGAGCCTGTGGATGCGGACAGGTAGTTCATGACCAACCCGCGGCCGGGACCCTGCTGATAGGCCTTTTCAAGCTGGGCCTTCACCGCTTCCCACTTGGCGTACAGGTCCCAGTTGGTCTTGAGCGCGTACATGTCCTGGATGTCCATGGCATGGGCGTAGTTCCAGCCCGCCGTCCAATCTCCGAAGTTGTACAGGATGACGACCTTTCCGCGCACCTCCTTCATCGTGGGCATGGGTCCGCCCTTCCAGAAGATGCCCGGTTTCTGGGCTTCGAAGAAGTCGAAGACCTGCTCGCGGAAGTCCTGCACGAACCCGTGGCTGCATCCTTCGGCGTCGCCCTCCTTCTTGACCCGGACCAGGACGGTCTCGGTGGGGTAGTCCTTCAGGTACGTCACCACCTGCTGCATGAACTCCCGGCCGGTCTGCTTCTGGTCGAAGACCCCGTGGTAGATCAGGAGCGTGTTGTTCTTGTGGTGGCAGCGCATGTCCAGGACCCGCACCCCCATCTTCAGCTGGTCGCGGATGCCCATGGTCTGGCAGGCCACGGCGTCGCCCCCATGGACGGCCCCGGAATCGTGGGTGCCCACCATGTTGATCTCATCAAGGCGCCTATCATCGGGGAGCTCGCTCATCCAGAGGGCCTGTTTGTACTCGTGGTTCCGCTCATGCAGGTAGCCCGGGGAGAAGTCGGCCTGGGCAGGCCGGCCCAGTGCGAGGAGAACCATGGCCATGCGCAATACTTCGGTGAGGTATCTGGAAAAGGTGGAACCCTTCATGGCGACCCTCCTTGGGACAGGGGTTGGGTTCATGCGGACGGGCATCCGCCCGGGGCCCAGGGCTTTGATGACCGCTTGGCACGCGTCCGGCGGTGTGCTGGCTAGAATATGGAGCGAAATTTTTATAAAGCAATTATTTTATATTATTGAACTGCCGAAAGCTCACGCCAAGGGCCATTGCCAAAGCAAGACTCCATGTCCCGGCATCGCCGGGGCATGGAGTGGGGGTGTGGGGATGCTTCGACGCATGCGTCGAATGCGAGTGAGCGCAGCGAACGCGATGCCACGCATGCATGGCATCGGTGCGTCACGCTACCAGGGATCACTTTTCATCTTAGGGACCGGCAGCCCGTTCCTCCGGTGATAAAGTGATGGCCATCCCCCCGAGGTTCCTTTTCAGCGAGTTGCCGCTCATGAGCAGACCCGACAATCTCATCTCGTTCTCCTGTGGACAGCCCACGCCCGAGGAGGAGCCCAACCCTGCCTCCAACGTCCTGGGCATGCTCCATCGCAAGGATTTCGAGCTCTGGGTCTGCCGCGCTCCCGGTGGGACCCTCACCCTGAAGTGGTGGCGGTGGCGGGAGGATCTGGAGCGCTTCTTCCCCCTGGAGGACGGCGAGCTGACCCTCGATCCCTCGGAACTCCAGCCCCTGGCCGATCTGCTCACCTCGGTGACCCGGCGCCTGAAGCTGAAGGCTAGGTGATGGAAACCTTGGCCAGCCCCGCGGCCAGGTCGGAGATGCGGTAGGGCTTGGCGATCATGCCCAGGGCCCCCATGGAGAGCAGGTCCTGGACCTCGGCATTCTCGCCGAAGCCCGTGCACACCAGCACCGGCACCGTCGGGTCGAGTTCGTGCATGGCCTGGAAGGCCTCGCGGCCGCCCATCACGGGCATCTTCAGGTCCAGCAGGACGGCCAGGAGGGAGCCGTGGAGGGTGCGGAAGGCTTCCACCCCGGCGCTCCCGTCCGGGGCGCCATGGACCTGATAGCCCAGGTGCTCCAGGGCGTCCATGGCCACCTCCCTGAGCAGGGGCTCATCCTCCACCACCAGCACGGCGCCGAGCCGGGGCCGGGAGCCCGCGGGCGCGGCAGGCACCGCGGCCGCGAGGTTGCCCTGGGGCAGGAGCACCCGGAACCGGGTGCCGGTGCCCGGCGCCGAGTCCACCTGGATGGTCCCCCGGTGGGAGTGGACGATGCCGTAGACCATGGAGAGCCCGAGCCCCGTGCCGGGCTTGCCGGCCTGGCCCTTGGTGGTGAAGAACGGTTCGAAGACCCGCTCCCTGACCTCCTCCGCCATGCCCGGCCCGGTGTCGGCCACGATCAGCTCCACGTAGCTCCCCGCGGGAAGCAGGTCCTCCGCCGAGCCGGGCTCGGCGAGGACCCGCGGGCCCGCGCTGACGGAGAGCAGTCCGCCCCCGCCCATGGCCTCCACCGCGTTCAGGCACAGGTTCAGGACCACCTGGTGGAGCTGGCCGGGGTCCCCGTCGATGACGGCGGCCCCCGCCATCGCCACCTCCACCCTCAGGTCCGCATGCATGACCGGGCGGAGCATCGCCAGGCACTCCCGCACGACCAGGGCCAGATCCACGCTTTCCACGAGATCCTTCCCCTTGCGGCCGAAGGCCAGGAGCTTGCGGGTGAGCTCCCCGCTCCGCATCGCGGCGGCGAGGATGGACTCGAGGCGCTCGGCACGGACGGGGTCCGTCTCGTCCTTCAGGAGCAGGTCCGTGTGCCCCACGATGGCGCCCAGCATGTTGTTGAAGTCGTGGGCCACCCCTCCGGCCAGGCTGCCCAGGGAATCCAGCCGCTGGGCGTGCTGGATCTGCTCCCGAAGTCGCTCGCGCTCCTTCTGCGCCGCCTTCCAGTCGCTGATGTCGCGCAGGACGGTGAGCAGGTGGGGCACCCCCCCGATCCGGGTGACCCGCCCCCACACGAGGGCCTGGGCGGTGGAGCCGTCCTTCAGGATGAAGGTGGCCTCCAGGTTGGTGGCTTCGCCTTCCTTCCGGATGGTGTCCAGGAAACGGTCCCGGACTTCCAGGTCCGCCCACATCTCGAAGTCCCGGGAGGTCCGTCCCTGCACCTGGGCCTGGGTCAGGCCCGTGTACTTCGTGAAGCCGCCGCTCACGGACACGAATTCCTGGGTGTCGAGCCGTACCAGGGCCGCCGCGTCGGGCATCATGTCGAACATGAAGCGCAGGACCCGCTCGCTCTCCTTGAGCGAGACCTCCCGGTCCTGGGCCTGGGCGAGAGCCGAGCGGAGAATGCCGGCGAGGCTGTCCAGGACGAGGACGGCGAAGAAGAACACCACGACCGTGCTGCCGAAGGCACCGAAGGGAGGCAGGCCGATGGGACCCGCCTGCGCCACCCCCAGCAGGCCCTGGTCCCGGGCGAGCCCCGCCCCGCACACGGCGACGAGGAAGGCGAACAGGAGCCACAGGCCCCGCCGGCCCAGGAGCAGGGCCGCGACGACGAGGGGGATGACCAGTTCCCGGGTGAACCCGAAGCCGCAGGTCATGCCCCGGGCCAGGATGGTGAACACCACGTTGGCCAGGAGGGCCCCGATGATGCACCACAGCGACAGCCGGGGATGCCCCCGCCGGATGAGGACCAGGGCCGCGGCGAGCCCCACGGCCCCGGCCAGGTAGCTGTAGCCGCTGGCCGCACCCGCATCCCCCGGCTCCAGCAGCATGTAGGCCCCGGCCAGCCCCTGGCCCGCCACCCCCAGCACCGCCACCACCTGGATGAGGGTGGCGTTGTCCCGGAAGAGGGGATCCTCGATGGGCACGTCCGCCAGCCAGTCCAGAACCCTGCGCCGGAGCATCAGAAACACCCCTGCCCGGCCACCGCCTGGGAGCCGTCCTTCCCCACGAGGATCACCTGCACGGTCTGGGCCGGAGCCTTCCGCCTCCCCGCGGCCGAGACGAGCCGGATCGTCATGGCGCCCCCCCCGCCCTTCGCTTCCAGCGTGGCCAGGCGGAAGTCCCCGGCGCGGTAGGAGAAGCCCTCTCCGGCGTCATGGTAGAGGCGGCCCGTGGCGCCGCCCTGGGGATCCAGGGCCACCAGGAGCGCCGTGGCCCCCTCCGGCGCCTCGCGGGTGCTCTGCACCTCGGGGCCCAGGGGCAGGATGGCGCCGGCCCTGAGATAAAGCCTCGCCTGAAGCGGGTCGGCAACGTCACCGGCCACCAGGGCCAGGGGCACCCACCCGCCCCTGGGCCTGGGCGCGGCTCCGGCCCAGGCCGGCACCACCAGCAGGTCGCCGCCGATCATGAAGGCGCGCTCCTCCTTGCGCAGGGCCGGGTCGGCGGGGTCCGCCAGGAAGAGCGGCCGCATCACGGGCAGCCCGGTGCGCGCCGACTCCTCGAAGCAGGTGTAGAGGTAGGGCAGCAGGCGGTAGCGCCGCATGAGGGCGAGGCGGGCCGTGTTCTCCACCTCGGGCCCGAAGGCCCAGGGCTCCTTGTCGTTGGACTTCTTGTCGGCATGGCCCCGGCAGAAGGGGAAGAAGGCCCCGATGGCGCTCCAGCGGGCCCAGAGGCTGCCCGTGGCCTTCCCCCCGAACCCGCCCAGATCGGGCCCGTTGAAGGGCTGGCCCGACAGCCCCAGGGTCAGGCTCATGGGGATCGAAAGCTCCAGGTCCTTTTCCGAGGAGGTGTTGTCGCCGGTCCAGGTGGCGGCGTAGCGCTGGCCTCCCAGGAAACTGGCCCGGGTCAGCACGAAGGGGCGCAGCTGGGGCCGGGCGGCCAGGATGCCCTCCCGGGTCGCCCGGGCCATGAGGCCCCCGTAGAGGTTGTGGTACTGGAGGTGGGTTCCGGGCGGGAGCCCGTCCCCGCCGCCGTGGAGGTTGTCCTCGGGCATCGTGCCTGCGTCGTTGTCGAAGACCGAGGGCTCGTTCATGTCGTTCCAGACCCCGTCGATGCCCTTGGCCAGGAAGGGCCCGAAGAGCCTTCCCCACCAGGCCCGCACGGAGGGCTGGGTGAAGTCCGGGAAGGCGCAGTCCCCAGGCCAGACCTCGCCGTCGTACTCGCCGCCGTCGGCCTGTCGCACCCAGGCCTTGGCCCGGGTCCCCTCCACGTAGACGCCGTAGCCGGGGTCGACCTTTACGCCCGGATCGATCATCCACACGGTGTGGAAACCCTGCGCGTGGAGGTCGGCGTTGAGGGCGGCCGGGTCGGGGAACCGGTCGTGGTCGAAGGTGAAGATCCGGTAGCCGTCCATGTAGTCGATGTCCATCCAGATGACGTCGCAGGGGATCTTCCGGGTGCGGAACTCCCGGGCCAGGGCCCTCACCCGTGCCTCGGGCTGGTACGAATAGCGGCACTGCTGGTAGCCCAGGGCCCACAGGGGCGGGAGCTCCATGTGCCCGGTCAGGTCCGCCAGGGCCGCCAGCACCCCCTGGGGCGAAGGCCGGTCGATGACCAGGACGGGAAAGGCGGGCCCCTGGCAGGTGAAGGTGATGCCCTGCTCGCAGCTGAGCTCGGCCTTCCAGGTGGAGTCGAAGATCACGCCGAAGGCGCTGCCGTCGGGCCTCAGGCCCAGGACCCAGGGGTGGCTCTGGTAGAGCCGACGGCCGCCGTCCACGCCGTACTCGCCGTTATTGGTGTTCCAGAGCTTGACCTTGGTGCCGTTCCTGAGGAGCGGCCCGGTCACCTCGCCCATGCCGTACAGGTCCACCCCCGGCCCCACGTCCAGGTGGGCCGAGACCCGTCCCGGGGTCACGCTGAAGGTCGGTCGCAGCGCACTCGCCGGGAGGGGCGCCGTGATCCGGGGCGGCTGCGGCAGGCAGAAGGATGCGGGCAGGGCCGCGGGATCGAGGCCCTCGGGCACGAAGACCGCGTCGCCCCGGTCCGTGAGGCCGGCGGCCACGGTCTTCAGGGGCGCCGGCCCCGGCAGGGCCGCAGTCGCCGGCCCCGAATGGGGCACCAGGCCGGGCAGCGACAGGGGCGCAAGCGCCGGCAGCGTCGCGGCGACGAGGAGACGCAGTGTGTGGAACATGGGAGGCATGGCACGACCCTCGTCGGAGCGGTTCAGCGGAGGCGGGACGCCGGCAGGCGGCGCGCCGCCTCCAGGATCCTCGCGATGGGCTCGCGGCGGTAGGCCCAGTGTTCCTCCGCTTCGGGCGGAAAGATGGACATGGCGGCGTTGGCCTCGAAGAGCAGGACGCGGCCCTCCCGGTCCAGGCCGAAATCGATGCCGGCGTAGTCGAGCCCCAGGGTGTCCCGGATCCCCTCCAGGGCCCGCATGGCGCGGTCCCCCAGCACGGCCGGCATGTCCCGGAGGAAGGCCTCCTCCTCGGACCGGAGCGCGGGAGCCCCGGCCATGTCCGAGGTGAAGTAGTGGACCTTCCACTGGCGCGAGACGGCCAGGTGCGCCGGGAAGAGCCGGCCGCCCACGGCCATGACCCGGAACTTGCGGGCCAGTCCGTCGGTTCCGCGCGCGTCCAGGTGCTCGATGAGCCACAGGTCCCGGCCGGGGAGGGAGGCGCGGGCCTCCTCCAGGTCCGCTTCCGAGGCCACCATCCGGAAGTGCTGGCCGGTATGGAAGCCCGGGACGCGCACGAGGAAGGGGAAGGAGAAGCCCAGGGCGAGGGCAGCCTCACGGTCCAGGTCCGCCCGGGGCAGGCGGCGGGTGGCGGGGGTGCGCACCCCCTCCAGTCCCGCCAGGCGCTCGGCATTGTCCGCGCGGCCCGTGCGTAGGACGGCCGCCGGGGCATTCAGCACCGGCGCCCCGCTGCGTGAGGCGAGCAGCTCCGCAGTACGCAGGGCCGGGCCGCAGAGGTCCGCGTCGCCGATGGCGTTCAGTACCAGCCGGTGGGGCGGGAGGGGTTCGGTCGCAGGGGCGTGTTCGGTCACCATCACCGTGGCGAGGAAGACCTCGTCGTCCAGCAGGGCCGGAAAGGGCGCGTTGCCCTTGGCGGCGGAGACGAGGAGGAGGATGGGCACCGGCTCCCCCGCGCCCCGGTAGGGCAGCACCGTCACCGCCCCCTCCCGGTAGCCCGCCAACTGGTGGACGCGGGCGGCGTCCTCCTCCCCCCGTTCCAGGAGCAGGAGGGCCATCCCCTTGTGGGCTTCGGTGTGGCCGGGCTCCAGCGCGAACACGGCTTCGTAGTGGGCCTGGGCCGCATCCAGCTCGCCGGCGTCCCGCAGGAGGTTGCCCAGGTTGACATGGCCGGCCGGAACCCGCGGATGGCGCGCCACCGCCTCCAGGTAGGCGGTGCGGGCGGCGGTGCGGAAGCCCATGGCGTTGAGGAGGATGCCCAGGTTGTTGAGCGCACCGAAATGGGCGGGCGCGTGCCGGAGGAGTTCGAGGTAGGCGTCCTTCGCCTCCTCCCGGCGGCCCAGGAGGGTCAACATCCGCGCCTGGTCGAAGCGGGCCTCCACGTCATCGGGGCAGGCCTGGATGCGGCGGAGGGCGCCGTCCAGGGCGGCTACCCGCGCGAGAAACTCGGGCCAGTCCCCCACGTCACGGCTTGTGGCCGACGATCAGCACCAGGGTGGACGCCGGAACGGCCCGGTTCAGCTCGGTGCTGGGCTTGATGCCGGCTTCCATGAAGGAATGGATCAGGTACTTGGCGTTCTCGGGTTCGTCGGCGGGGGTCTTGATCTGGAAATGGATGCCCTTGGGCGCGCTGGCGAGGGAGGTGGGCCCGGTCTTGTTCAGCTTCCAGCCGGTGGAACCCAGGATGGCGACCAGCTCGTTGAAGTAGGTCTGGGACTCCACATCGTTGGCCATGTAGGTGACGCTCACCTGGCCCTTGGGCCTGCCATTGAGGAGGGACACGAGCCGGTCCTTCTGTTCCTTGGTGAGATGGCGCTGATTGGGATCCTCGGCCTTCGCCGGGGCGGGAGCCGCGGGGCGGGGCGGAATGGCCATCTGCACCGTCGCGCCCACCTGCGCCTTGGGGGGGAGGGGGACTTCGGCGCGGGGCGGGGCTGCCGCGGGCGCCGGCTGGGGCGCCGTGGGCGCTGGCGGGACTGCCGCGGGCGCCGGCGGAGGCATCGTGGGCGCTGGCGGGACTGCCGCGGGCGCCGGAACGTGGACGGGGGCGGCGGCAGGGGCGGCAGCCGCTTCGGCCTTGGGTTTTTTCAAGGCCAGGATCCGTTTGCCTGACGTGAAGGAGAGGAGGCCCGAAGCCGCGGTCAGGACAAGGAAAATGATCGTTAAATAATTAGCCAGGACATTGACCTTGGTTACGGAAGCGAGGACATTCCACCAATCGAGCATGCGATTCCTCCAGGGTTGGTTCAGACGAGTGGAAACAATATATTTTAGTCCCTCAATTCTAGCACGCCCGTCCCGGGGCAATCCGTCCGGGATCTCCGGCAAAGGAAAGTTTAGACCGATGCACAGGGCATGAAAGTCTCCGGATAACTTATCCTTGAAGCAGGTGGCTGAACTGATGACCGGTAGCACGAAAGCATCCGCCCTCCTGTTGGGCAGGCGTCTGGCCATCCTGGTGGCCCTGGCGGCGAGCTTCGTGGCGGTCCTGTTCAGGATGCCCCTGGGGCCCGGCCAGATGCGGTTCTATGCCGGAACCTTCCTGCTGGCGAACCTGGTGAGCGTCGGCCTCCTGGCCCGCAGGGCCGCGCGCCGGCGGGAGGATCGGGCCGGTTGGCTGATCCTGGCGGGTTCCGTGGTCGCCCTCATCGTTTCGAACCTGGCCATGGCGGGCTTCAACCCCGCGCTGCCCAACGCCCCGCTGCCCCGGATCCTGGTCTACGTGGTCTCCCAGTTCGTCGCGGGCATCCTCATGGCCTGGGGGCTCCTCGCCCTGCCCTGGGAGCCCGCCAAGGGCTGGGTCGCCTCCCGGTCGCGGCTCATGAACCTCCTGGGCAGCCTCTTCTTCATGCTCTCCCTGCTCCTGCTCCTGGGCCTGAACCGCGGCTGGATCACGGGCCTCACGAACCTCTCCCGTCACAACGCCGGCCTGCTGGTTTCCGGCCTGCGCATCGCCATGGTGGGCGGCGTGCTGGGCTTCCTCATCTCCCAGCGGCCCTCCCGGGTCTTCGGCCCCCTGGGCTGGCTGATCCTGAATGTCGCCGGCCTGAGCCTCTCCCGCATCCTCGTGGCCATCGCCGCGTCCCTGGTGGATCCCGTCAAGGTCACCCCCTTCCTCGGGGTGGGGATCCTGATCCCGGTCTCCATGTGGTTCGCCGCGCTCCACCAGGGCCCCGCCGAGCCCGAGGAGCCGCGGGGCGTGTCCAGCTTCCTGGCCCAGGGCGTGCTCCTGGTGCCGTTCTTCGGGGCCAGCGCCTTCATGGTGAGCAGCCAGTGGCGCGCCTTCACGGGCCCGCCGGTGCCGGTGGTCCTGTTCCTGGTCCTGGTGTGCATCCTCATGGCGATGATCCTGCTGGCCCTCCTGGAGGTGTACCGGGTGAACAGCGGCCTGGAGTCCCTGGTGCGGGACCGGACCCGGGCGCTGGAGGAGGCGCAGGCCGTGCTCCTGCGCACGGAGCGGATGAACGCCCTGGCCCTCCTGGGCTCGGGCGCCGTCCACGACATCAACAACCTCCACCAGGTCATCCTCAGCAACGTCCAGCTGCTGGAGTCATCCCGGGCCGAAGGGGTGGAGGCCCCGCCCCACGCGCACCGGAACCTGACCTCCGCCGCCCAGCGCGCCTCGGCCCTCACGGCGGGGCTGATGTCGTTCAGCCGGCCCCGCGCCGAGCCTCGGCAGAGCCTGGACCTGGTCCCCTTCATCCTGGACGCGGGAGGCCTCCTGGACGTGGTACTGCCCCGCTCCGTGACCCTCGAAATCCGGGTGGACGCGGCGAGCCTGCCCGTCCTGGTGCCCCAGGACCAGATGGAGCAGATCCTGGTCAACCTGGTGATCAACGCCAGGGACGCCGTGGCCGCGGGCGGGAGGATCCTGATCACCCTCTCCCGGAGCGTGACTCCCGGAGGCCCCATGGCGTGCATGGCGGTCACGGACGACGGCTGCGGCATGGGCCCGGAACTGCAGGCCCGGATCTTCGAGCCGCTTTTCACCACCAAGGCCGAGGGCGTCGGCACCGGCCTGGGCCTGCCTTCCATCAAGGCCTACAGCGAATCCGCGGGCGGCGCCATCGAGGTGGAGTCGGCGCCGGGACGGGGTTCGACCTTCCGGGTCCTGCTTCCCCTGGAAGCTTGACACCTCCTGGGATGGCGACATGCGCGGCCTGAGCTTCCTCCTTCCCCCGGTCCTCCTGCTGCTGGCCTGCGGCGGCGGCAGCACTTCGGTCCGGAACGCCTCCTCCCTGGGCTACACCAGCCCGACGGACACCAGCTCCTGGCGGCTCGTCCAGGCCGCCTCCTCCACCTCCACCCATCTGGTCCTGGACCTGCTGGCCCCAGCCGGCGCCTCCGGCCAGGGCGTGACCCTCGTCCTCACCACCACACCCAGTCTGGCCACCTGGTCCTTCGCCACCGGCGCCTCGTACGCGGCGGTGACCGCCTATCCCACCCCCGTGGTGAACGTGGCTAGCGTCCAGGGCGCGAACCTGCGCATTCTCGTCGCCCAGGCGCCCGGCACTCCGGTGGCCTACGGCACCGGCCCCGTGCTTACCGTGGCCCTGGACCTGACCTCGGGCGCCCTGCCCGGCGCCGTCGCGGTGACGGTCGCCCAGGCCGGGCACCTGGGCACCAAGGCCCCACCTGCGCCGATCACGGTGGCGGTGGGGAGCCTACAGGCCAAGTAGCGAATAAACTCCAGTTGCGGCTAGCCCTGGGTCTTCAGGTAGTCCGCGAAGCCCTTGTCCTCCTGGGCGATATGCTTCAGGTGCCAGGTTGCCAGGAAATTGAGCACCTCGCGGGGCGTGCCCTCCGGGTCCTTGTGGAACGCGGCCAGCAGGACCTTGACGCGCTCCAGCATCTCCCCGTGCAGGGACCGGTGGCGGAGCAGGCCGGGATAGCCCGTTGCGGCCATCCGTTCCTCCTCATCCTGGAAGTGGGCCCCGAGGTGCTCGTTCAGCTGGGTGAGAAGCCTTTCAGTCCCTACGGCCGGTTGATCGTTCATGAGCGCGTCTGCCAGTTTCTCCATCTGCTGGAACAGGGCGCGATGCTGGCTATCGATAGCCTCCTCGCCTGTTTCCCACTCTGAACTCCACATATATCTGGGCATGCCCCCTCCGGTGCGATGGGGCATTCTACGCCGGGCCACGTGAATTGCACCGACAAAATAACGCCTTCGCCGCCCCGGGAAGCTCCCAGGCCCAGGTTTGCCACTTTTTATGTGCAAACCCGGGGCGCCCCCCCGACGGAAGTGGAGGGCAAGGCCCGGTTTTATCCTTCCCACGGCGGGGGGTCGGCGTACAATCCCGCATAAGCCCCCCATGATCATGATCCCTTCGTCAAGGAGTACCCGGTGGCACCTGCCAAGACGTTCAGCCTGACTGCCCGCCTCCTGGGCTCCTTCCTCGTTCTGTCCCTCATCACCCTGGTGGTGGGACTCCTCGGTCTGACGGGCACCGCCAAGGTGGCCAACCTGATGCACCGGACCTATACCGACAATGTCCTGGGCCAGAAATATCTGGCCAATACCGCCGTGGCCCTGGCCTCGCTCCAGCAGCGGGCCACCTATCTGGCCCTCAGCCCCGAGCCCAGGACCCGCGCGGCCGACGTGGAGAACCTGGACAAGGCCAGGCGCGACGTGCTGGCCTGGTCCGCCAAGGAACGGTCCACGGCCATGAGCGACATCGAAAAGGGGCTCTGGGCGGAGTTCGATGCCCACTGGCCCGCCTACCTGGATTCGGTGCACGGCACCATCGCCCTCCTGGAGGCCGGCAAGATCGAGGAGGCCCGTTCCAAGGCCTTCCTGGAGGCCCGGCCCCGGTACCTCGCGCTGCGCACCGTCGTGATGAAGATCTTCGACGATAACGGCAGGCTGGCCGACGAGGCGGACCAGGCGGGCACCCAGACCTACCTGAGCCTGCGGCGGAACGCCATGATCACGCTCGTGCTGAGCGTCCTGGCCGCCATGGCCATGGGCTTCCTGACCACCCGCATGATCAAGAAGCAGGTGGGCGGCGAGCCGGCTGAAGCCGCGGCCATCGCCCAGCGTGTTGCGGCCGGAGACCTGACCATGGCCGTGCCGGTGGCGCCCGGGGACCGCACCAGCATGATGGCCTCCATCAAGGACATGGTGGACAAGCTGTCCGAGGTGGTGGGCAACGTGCAGGAGGCTTCGGGAGCCTTGGTGGGTGCCTCGGAACAGCTGGACGCCACGGCCCAGTCCCTCAGCCAGGGGGCCAGCGAACAGGCAGCGAGCGTGGAGGAGACCAGCTCCGCCATGGAGCAGATGAGCGCCTCCATCGCCCAGAACAACGAGAATGCCAAGGTGACCGGCGGGATCGCAGGGCGGACGGCCGCCGACACCCAGAACGGCGGCCGCGCCGTGAAGGAAACGGTCGAGGCCATGCAGCAGATCGCCCGGAAGATCGCCATCATCGACGACATCGCCTACCAGACCAACCTTCTGGCCCTCAACGCCGCCATCGAGGCGGGCCGTGCCGGGGACCACGGCCGGGGCTTCGCGGTGGTGGCGGCCGAGGTGCGCAAGCTGGCCGAACGCAGCCAGCGCGCGGCCGAGGAGATCACGGTCCTGGCCTCGGGCAGCGTGGACCTGGCCGTGCGGGCCGGGACCCTCCTGGACACCATCGTGCCCGCCATCCAGAAGACCTCGGATCTGGTGATGGAAATCGCCGCGGCCTCCTCGGAGCAGAACTCCGGGGTCGGCCAGATCAATGGGGCCATCGGCCAGATCAGCCAGGCCGTGGCCCACAACGCCGCCGCCTCGGAAGAACTGGCGGCCACGGCGGAGGAAGTGAGCGCCCAGGCTCTTGAACTGCGTTCAGCCATGGCCTTCTTCCAGTTGGCCGGGAGGCGGACGCGAGGCCGCTGACCTGCCGGCAGCCTGCTCGACGAGCATCCGGTCGCCTCGAAAGCTCAGGGTTCGACCCTGACCCGCTCCAGGAACCGGCCCGCGGCGGCGAGGAACCCGGGGGCCCACGCGTGGCCCCCCTCGAAGCGCACGGCCTCGGGCCGGCAGCCCAGGGCTTCGAGGGCCGCCAGATCGCCATCGAGGTTGGGAGCCGTGTAGAAGGTGTCCTGCTCGCCGCGCCCGAGCAGCACGGGAGGCAGGGCCAGACCCGGGGTCCGGGCCACATCCCGGGGCAGATCACCCCCCAGCACGAGCAGGCCCTGGCAGGGCCCGCAGCGGGCCGCGGCCCGCCAGGCCATGGCGGCGCCCTGGGAGAAGCCCGCGAAGACCAGCCTGCCGTGCCCCCGCTCCGCCCGCAGTTCCGCCACCACGCGGCGCACGTAGGCGACGTTGTCCTCGATGGCCCGGTCCCGGTCCAGGCTGGTCATCCAGGAACTCACCACCTCCCGGGTCTTCGGGCTGTAGAAGGGATGCAGGGCCTGGACGGCCACCAGGTTCCAGTCCCCGGCTCCGGGCAGGCGGAGCAGGTCCTCCAGCAGGTGTTCCGCCCGCTGGGCATAGCCGTGGAACCCCACCAGGAATGGCGCTCCAGGGTGGCGTGCGGGCTCCACCAGGTAGCGGCCGGTGGTGGCGGTGGCGAGCAGTCGAGTCTCGGTCATGGGGCCTTATTCTGGCATGGGGCCGGCCCGGGCGCGCCTGCGTGTGGAATTTTGTCCCATGACCGGACAGCGGCGTTCCTCCACGGAGTGATCATACTGGAGCCCCATCCGCCCAGGAGCATCACCATGCCCAACGTAACGAAAGCCATCGCGGCCCTGGTCCTTGCCGCCGGACTGGGCGCCCAGGAGCCGGCCAGGCCGGTCTACGGCGCCTGGGGGCTCAACCTCGCGGGCATGGATGCCACCGTGAAGCCAGGCGACGATTTCTTCCGCTTCGCCAACGGCCGGTGGCTGGACGCCAACCCGATCCCTGGCGACAAGACGGGCTCCACGCTGCGCCTTCAGATGACCGAGCGCACCGAAGGGCGCCTCCATGAGCTCCTCGAACGGGCCGCCACCGCCGCGCCGGCGACGCTGGCAGGGAAGGCCGGCGCCTTCTACGCCGCCTTCATGGACGAGAACCGCGTCGAGCGGCTCGGCGCCAAGCCGCTGGCCCCCGACCTCAAACGGGTCAGGCTGGCCAAGGACCGGTCCTCCCTCGCCGCGCTGATGGGACACGGCGTCCTCGGCTTCGAGTCCGCGCTGTTCCAGATCGTCCTGGACGTGGATCTCAAGCAGCCGGACCGCTACGCCGCCTACCTCAGCCAGGGCGGCCTCGGCCTGCCGGACCGCGACTACTACCTCAAGGAGGGTTTTGCCCCGGCCCGGACCGCCTACCGCGCCTATGTGGCCAGGCTGCTGACCCTGGTGGGCTGGCCGGAGGCGGAGACCCGGGCGGCCGAGGTGGTCGCCTTCGAGACCGAGCTTGCCAAGGTCAGCTGGAGCAAGGTGGAGCAGCGGGACCCCATCGCCATGTACCACCTCATGACCCCCGCGGAGCTGCGGAAGCTGACCCCCGGGTTCGGGTGGCGGGGCTACCTGGCCGCGTCGGGGCTGGCCAAGGTCCCCCGGGTCATCGTCTGCGAGGCTTCGGCCTTCCCCAGGCTGGCCTCGGTCTACGCCGCCACGCCCGTGCCGGTCCTCCAGGCCTGGCAGGCCTTCCACCTCGCCGACAATGCCGCCCCCTACCTGTCCCGGCCCTTCGCCGACGCCCACTTCGAGCTGCATGACCGCACCCTCTCCGGACAGAAGGAGCCCAGGGCCCGCTGGAAGCGCGCCGTCACCGCCGTGGCGGGGGACGATTTCACCGTGAGCGGCCGCTTCGGGGGCTTCGGCACCCTGGGCTTCGGCGTGGGCCAGCTGTACACGGCCCGCTACTTCGGCCCCGAAGCCAAGGCCAAGATCGAGGCCCTGGTCCTCGACCTGAAGAGCGCGTTCCATGCCCGCCTGGAAAAGCTCGACTGGATGGGGCCGGAGACCCGCCAGGAGGCCCTGCGCAAGCTCGACACCTACACCATCAAGGTCGGCTATCCCGACCATCCGCGGGACTACTCGGCCCTGGCGCTCCGGGCCGACGATCTGGTCGGCGACGTGCGCCGGGCCGCCGCGGCGGACTGGGCCTTCTACGCCGGCCGGCTTCCCGGGCCGGTGGACCGCACCAGCTGGGACATGACCCCCCAGACCAACGATGCCTACAATGGCTACCTGCGGGACATCGTCTTCCCCGCCGGCATCCTGCAGGCGCCAATGTTCGACCCCCAGGCCGATCCGGCCATCAACTACGGCGCCATCGGCGGCGTCATCGGCCACGAGCTCACCCACGGCTTCGACGACCAGGGGCGCAAGTTCGACAGCACGGGTGCCCTGCGGGACTGGTGGACGCCGGCCGACGCCGCGCAGTTCGAGGCCCGGGCGAGCCAGCTGAGCGCGCAGTACTCGGCCTTCGAGCCGCTGCCCGGCGTGCACGTGAACGGCAGCCTGACCCTGGGCGAGAACATCGCGGACCTGGGCGGGCTGACCATGGCCCTGGAGGCCTACCACACCTTCCTCCATGGCCGGCCCGCGCCGGTCCTGGAGGGGCTGACCGGCGACCAGCGGGTCTTCCTGGGCTGGGCCCAGGCCTGGTGCGGCAAGGTCACCGACGACTACCTGAAGAACCAGGTCACCACGGATCCCCACAGCCCCCGCCGGTTCCGGGTGCTGGGCCCGACCCGCAACCTGGACGCCTGGTACGAAGTGTTCGGCGTGCAACCGGGCGACAAGATGTACCTGGCGCCCGCGCAGCGCGTGAGGATCTGGTGAGGGCCGCCCTGCGGCACTCCAGAGTTGCGGGAAGCCTCCTGGCCGTCCTGGTGCTGGCCTCCCCCCTGGCCGCCCAGCATGCCGGGGCCCTGCTGACCGACCCCCTTTCCGGCATAACTTTCTGCTGGGTTCCTCCCGGGACCTTCCTCATGGGCTCGGCCGCCACCGACCCGGCCACCCTGCCACGTGAAGGGCCGCAGCACGAGGTGACCTTGGCCGCCGGCTTCTGGATGGGGCAGACCGAAGTGACCCAGAAGGTCTGGCTCTCGGTGATGGGGCACAACCACGCGAGTTTCCAGGGGCAACGGCTGCCGGCGGGCAACCTGGACCCGGAGGAGCTGCGAGCCCTCCTGCCCATGGAAAATGTGAGCCGGAAGGAGGTCAAGGACTTCCTGCTGCGGCTCAAAGCCAAGGGGGGGCCTCTGACCTACCGCCTCCCCTCCGAGGCGGAATGGGAATACGCCTGCCGGGCCGGCGCCGCGGAACCACGGCCCGGCGAACTGGATCAGGTCGCCTGGTACTACCTCAACAGCGGGAGCCCCATCCACAACCAGGGAACCACCCACCCGGTGGGCACCAAGCTGGCCAATGCCTGGGGTCTCAAGGACATGCTGGGGAACGTCGGGGAATGGTGCGAAGATGCCTGGCATCCCACCTATCACGGCGCGCCTGTGGATGGTTCCGCCTGGACCGCCGGGGGCGACCGGGAGCGCTTCGTGTGGCGAGGGGGGGACTGGTTCAGTCTGGAAGGAAACTGCCGTCCAGCCTGCCGTGGTTTCCTGCTGGGCGCTGAGCGTGTGAACAACGTCGGTTTCAGGGTCGTGGCGCAACCTGCCAGGGTCATCCCATAAGCTAGTGTAGCTCCATCGAATTAGCAGAACCGTTTCACTTCGACAAATCGAAGCGGGAAATCTGCGGTGGGCGCTGACCGATCTTGTCCTCTCGGTACCTTGAGCCAAAAGCATGGAAACACAGAGCGGAGCAGAGCACCACAGAGACTCGCAGAGCTGCACCACCAGTCTCATCGGCGAGCATGGAGCCCCCCGGGTTTTTTAAGGGGAGGGTCGCCGGCAAACACTAGCGTTTGCCGGCGACCTTCCCCTTCAAAAACTCCCTGGGCAAAGCCCAGGGACC
>Ga0316217_10001149_pt1 | contig 35553 bp, 29 predicted proteins | sample 1anoAmetaG_FD_203633 | JGI IMG/M metagenome (GOLD analysis project Ga0316217, IMG submission 203633) | Freshwater microbial communities from Trout Bog Lake, Wisconsin, USA - 1anoA | ecosystem: Environmental > Aquatic > Freshwater > Lake > Hypolimnion/Profundal zone | place: USA: Wisconsin...
ATACCAATACGCCGGATGTCGATAATCTCTATGCCCGCATCGGCACGGGCGCACCGTGCCTGATGTTTGCAGGCCATACCGATGTCGTCCCCGTGGGCGATGAAACACGTTGGACGCACGGCCCTTTTGCGGGCGAAATTGTTGATGGCGTGCTCTATGGCCGGGGGGCTGTGGATATGAAAGGTGGCGTTGCGGCGTCTGTTTCCGCTGTCCTTGCCTATATCGAAGAACAAGGCCCGAATTTCAAAGGCTCCATCGCGTTTCTGATCACAGGCGATGAGGAAGGCCCCGCCATCAATGGTACCGTCAAACTGCTTGAATGGGCCAAAGCGCGCGGCGAGCACTTTGACCATTGCATTTTGGGCGAACCCACCAATCCCGAGCGATTGGGGGACATGATCAAAATCGGCCGACGCGGCTCGCTTTCAGGCCACCTCGTGGTAGAAGGTAAGCAAGGCCACATCGCCTATCCCCATCTGGCGGATAACCCTATTCGCGGCATCGTAAAGCTGGTGGGCGGGCTTTTGGCCGAACCGCTTGATCAAGGCACCGCGCATTTTGGTGCCTCCAATCTCGAATTTTCGACGCTGGATGTCGGCAATCCGGCGGGCAATGTCATCCCGCAATCGGCGGAGGCGAAGTTTAATATCCGCTTTAATGACCTTTGGACGCAAGAAACGCTAGCCGCCGAGATTGAAGCGCGGCTGCACCGCATCGCTGGCAATGATGTGCGCTATACGGTCACCTTCCAGCCCTCCAACGCCGATGCTTTCGTAACAACGCCCGGCCCCTTTGTTGCAATGGCGATGCAATCGATTGAGGAGGCAACGGGCATTAAGCCCGTACTTTCCACCACGGGCGGCACGTCGGATGCACGGTTTATCAAAAATTACTGCCCGGTGATCGAGTTCGGCCTTGTCGGCCAGACCATGCACCAGATCGACGAGCGGGTGCCTGCGGCGGATATAGCGCGGTTATCTGAGATTTATCTCGGGCTGATCCGGCGGTATTTTGCCTGATCCTATCGTTGCCCTTCCCAAAACCCTAATTTTTGACTAGAAGCACTGCACAATTTCGATTGAGGAGTGACGCGCATGATTCCGGCATCCGAACAGGTTGTAACCGTCTTTGGTGGCTCGGGCTTTATCGGTCGCCATGTCGTGCGGGCGCTCGCTAAACGCGGCTATCGCATTCGGGTCGCGGTGCGCCGTCCGGACCTCGCCAATTTCCTCCAGCCGCTCGGCAATGTCGGCCAAATCCATGCGGTGCAGGCCAATTTGCGCTATCCGGCTTCGGTTGATCATGCGGTGAAAGGCTCAGTGGCGGTGATTAACCTCGTCGGCATTTTAACGGAGAGCGGTCGCCAACGGTTTAACGCCGTGCAGGTAAATGGAGCAAAAGCGGTGGCCGAGGCTGCCAAACGCCACGGCATTTCTCGCTTTGTTCACGTCTCCGCTATTGGGGCTGATGCGGCGTCACCTTCAATTTATGCCCGCACGAAAGCTGCGGGTGAAGCTGCCGTTAGGGCGGCGGTCAGCGAGGCGATTATTCTGCGCCCTTCCATCGTGTTCGGCCCCGAGGATGATTTTTTCAACCGTTTTGCCGCGCTGGCCCGCGTGATGCCGTTTTTGCCCCTGATCGGCGGCGGAAACACCAAATTCCAGCCCGTCTTTGTCGGCGATGTTGCCGAAGCGGTGGCCAAAGCCGTCGATGGGGCCTTGAAACCCGGTGCGACGTATGAATTGGGCGGCCCAGAAATCAAAACCTTCCGGGAATTGATGGAAATCACGCTGAAAGTGATCAACCGCAAGCGCTTATTGTTGCCGCTTCCGTTTCCCCTGGCGCGGCTTCAGGCGGGACTGTTTGAGACGATTGATACGGTAACCTTCGGGCTAGCACTGCCATCGGCCCTGCGCCTCACCCGCGATCAGGTCACTTTGCTTGCGCGCGATAATATCGTCTCGGAAGAGGCCAAAAGGCAGGGCCTAACGCTCGAAGGTATGGGCATTGAAGGTGAGACGATAGAAGCCATTGTGCCAAGCTATCTCTACCGCTTCCGCAAAGCAGGCCAGTTTGAGAAAATGGCGGATGCGTGATTGAAAGGCGCGGTTCGACACGAAAATGCTAGAGCAAGTTTCGATTAAGTGGAAGCCGATTAATCGTAAAAACATGTGACAAAACAAAGAACTAGAGCACGGTTTTGATTCCATTGAAACACAACGTGCTTTAAGGCGTGTACGGCTTAGCCTGTGGGGTGTCTTACCTGTCATTTTATTATTGGTCCGTAGCGACAATTTAGCGATTTGAACCAGATTGCGACGGTTGCAAGTTTGAAGCAGCCTATGAATGAGCAAGCGGTATATTGTATCGGGTTAAGACGCGCCGGAATAGTTTGATTGTGTTGAAAAAACGCTCGATGATGTTTCGCTCTTTGTAAATGTCTTTATCATAAGGACGTTTGATCCTTCGGTTGCTTTTTGCATGAAATAAAGATGCCTGTAACTTTTATTGCTCTTTTCAATCCGATGATCAGCGTCAAAAAGCCTTCGTGACATACTCTAAGCAACGAAGAGCGCTCGTAAAATGCGTTTTAGTTTAGAATCTATCTAAACTATTGAAAAATAACGATTTTATATTTACAACACCGTTTTTTTATGATATTAAATATGTTATGAACGCCGCCTTGAACGGCGTAAAGATGGAGTGTGATACATGATTTCCGCCTTTTCGATGAGTACCTTTACCCAATCGGCCTCGATTATCCTGCGTGAGGGGCTGGAAGCCGTTCTCGTGCTGGCGGCGCTTGTTGCTTATGTAAGAAAATCCGGGGCGGACACTAAATTATGGGCGCTATATGCCGGAGCGGGTGCGGGCATTTTGGCGAGTATTGCAATTGCCATCTGCGTTGAATTATTTTTTGAGGGGCATCAAAACCCGCTTGTTGAGGGAATTGTCTTTCTCGCTGCGGCTGCATTGATGATTTATGTGAGCGGTTGGTTATTCATAAGGCAAGATCCTCGCGCTTGGCAGGCCTATCTCAAAACCCACGCCGAACACGCGTTACAGGCGGATAACCAGCTTCTCGCGATTGCGCTTTTAGCGGGTTTTTCGGTACTGCGCGAAGGTGCCGAGTCGATTCTTTTCGTTCATACGCTGGCGATAACGGAAGGCTGGACGCTATCGCTTTTTGCCGGGTTGGCGGCGGCTTTTGTCGTGATGCTAGGCGTGTTTATGCTCATGCAGGTCGTTTCCATTCGGTTACCACTTCGCCCTTTGTTTATCGGTACATCGACACTTTTATTGGTCATGGCGCTTAAATTCATTGGCTCTGGCTTGATGGAGCTACAAGAAAATCACCTATTGCCCGATACCGATATTGCCATTCTCCCGTCTTGGTGGGAGGCGGTTGGCCTTAATCCGACATGGGAAGCCTTGATTATTCAGGGTCTTGTGCTGGCAGGCGTTATCGGAACCTTTGCCGCCATGCATTTCCGCTCGACAAGCTTGTCGCCTTCGGCAAGTCGGTGATCGACCGATAAGAGTTGCTTCACGCTTTGCATTTCGGAGACGCAAGCATAGGTCTTGGGTAAGCAAGAGGGGTAAAACGGGCGCGTATCGGTGGCCGCGATGCCAGGCGAAAAATCGTTTTGCCCCGCTGACCCCTGTCTTTATCACGCGCTTTATGTCGCGCTAAAATCCCTACCCCGCAACGGCGGTGAGGTCGATTATCGGGCAACGGAGGCTGGAAAGCTGCAAACCCTGTGCACCATAAGGAAGGCGCGTTTACACTCTTCCACATCGGCGATGCCGTGGCCGCCCAAAACATTCATGCGGTAATTTATGATGTACTCAGATGTTACGTCTCAATAGGTTGTTCACGGGACGAATTTAGTGTCTGTTGGTTTTGCACACCATCACAGATGCCAAAGGTCGTCCCATGAACATCCATAAGAATGCCAGAACAAAACAGAAAATGCGAGCCCTGATTGTCGAGCGTCACGAAGCAGGCGAGAGCCCGCGCTTTTTGAATAGACCAAGCCGAGGAGAGATAGATTATGGTATCGTCGATTTATGATCGTGATCTGGATAAAAACAAAGCAAATTATCGCCCTCTGACGCCGGTTGCTTTTTTGGAACGCACCGCGGATGTGTTTCCAGATCATATCGCCATCATTCACGGCCCGATGCGCCGGACCTATCGCGATTTTCATTCGCGCTCGAAAAAACTGGCTTCTGCATTGGTTAAACGCGGCATCGGACGCGGCGATACGGTGGCAGTTATGCTCGCCAACACGCCCGCGATGCTCGAATGCCATTACGGCGTGCCGATGACGGGCGCGGTGCTCAACACCCTCAACACACGACTGGATGCTACCATTCTGGCCTTTTCGCTCGATCACGGTGAGGCCAAGATCGTGATCGTAGATCGTGAATTTTCAAAGGTGATGAAAGAAGCCTTGGCGCAATGCCAAGCCAAGCCGCTCGTGATCGATTATGACGACCCCGAATATACCGGTTTAGGCGAGCGCATCGGCACGCTCGAATATGAGGATTTTCTCAATGAGGGCGGCGAGGATTATGCCCGCGCAGCGCCCGATGACGAATGGGACGCGATTTCGCTGAATTACACGTCCGGCACGACGGGCAACCCGAAAGGGGTCGTCTATCACCATCGCGGCGCGTATTTGCTGGCGCAAGGCAATGTGTTGACCTGCAACATGGCCAAACACCCCGTTTATCTTTGGACGCTGCCGATGTTTCATTGCAATGGCTGGTGTTTTCCGTGGTCGATTTCGGTGGCCGCGGGAACCCATGTCTGCCTGCGCCAAGTGCGCGCCAAGCTGATGTATGAGGCGATTGCCAAGCATAAGGTCACCCATCTCTGCGGGGCGCCAATCGTAATGTCGACGCTGCTTAACGCACCCGATGAGGAGAAAAAGCCGCTCCCGCATGTGGTTGAGTTTTTCACCGCCGCCGCCCCGCCTCCCGCCGCTGTGCTGGGCGCGATGAAAGTAGCGGGCTTTAACGTCACCCATCTTTATGGCCTAACCGAAACCTACGGCCCCGCCGTCGTCAATGATTGGCAAGCCGATTGGGACGCGCTTGAACCTGTTGCCCAAGCCGCCAAAAAATCCCGCCAAGGCGTGCGCTATATGGCGTTGGACGACCTCGACATCATCGACCCCGAAACGATGCAACCGGTGCCAAAAGATGGCGAAACGATGGGCGAAGCCATGTTTGCCGGCAATGTGGTGATGAAGGGTTATCTCAAAAACAAAAAAGCCACCGAAGAAGCCTTTGCGGGCGGCTGGTTCCATTCCGGCGATTTGGGCGTGCGGCACCTCGACGGCTATATCCAGCTCAAAGACCGCTCAAAGGATATCATCATTTCAGGCGGCGAAAATATCTCGTCGATTGAGGTGGAAGATGCACTCTTCAAACATCCGGCGGTGCAAGCCGCTGCCGTTGTGGCGCGGCCTGATGATAAATGGGGTGAAACGCCTTGCGCTTTTGTCGAATTGAAACCTAGTAAAACCGCTACCTCAGAAGAACTCATTGCTTGGTGCCGCACCCATCTGGCGGGGTATAAGATACCGCGTATGATTGTGTTTGAAGAGTTGCCGAAGACGTCGACGGGCAAGATCCAAAAGTTTGTGTTGCGGGATCGTGCGAAGAGGATGTGAGATTTTCGATCCCTCCTCGCGAACCACACCCTCATCGCGAGCGGGAGCGAAGCGATCTAGCTGATGGCGCCGAAAAGGGTGGAACGGCGACATCGCTTTTAAATGACAAACATCATCTGAATGACTTCGCTGCCGCTCGCCATGAGGGTTTGGATGATGCTCCCTTTTGATGAAAGCACGTTAATAAACTACTCTCCGCTTCCGCCCAACCTCTTCGCGATCTCGTCAATCCGCGTGGCCGCGCTGGCAATGGCCAAGGCGATTTCGTTTTCAGTTTTGCTGTTGGATTGCGCCATTGCCGCGCGATCCTCTTTGAGGCTCGCGACATCGGCGATGAGCGCATTGAGTTTGTTTTTTATTTCTTCGCGCTCGTCCATAAAGGTAATAGCGGCCATGACAACGAGGCGGTTGTCGCCGATTTCGCCAAAGGCCGTGCGCATTTCGTTGATTTTATTGTCAAGCTCGGAGGCCAAACGGATGAGATGGGTCTCCTGACCGTCATTGCACGCAATGCGGTACACTTTGTCAGCGACGGTGACGATGACTTGCCCCATATCGCGTCTCCTATTCCCGTTGCCCGAGATCGCCCATGATGTCACGCACAAGCGAGGTTGCGCGCTCAATCCGGTGGTCAAGCTCCGTGGTGATTGCTTCGAGCCGAGCCGATTTAGCGAGCGCCGCGTCCAAATCAAGCGCGAGTTGCGCCCGATCATCTTGCATCACGGATAGCTCTTTCTTCAGGATTTCAATCGATGGATGATGCTGCCCGCGGCGCGCAACGGCACCCTCAAGCGCGGCAACCGCATTCCTGAGTTGGCCCAAAGCCTGCGTCATGGCTGGAGAAACCGCCATCGCCACGTCCTCGCTTCACCTTACTGCTGACCCGCCAGAACCGATCCAAGCCGAAATCATCCAGACGATTCAGTGTTCTCGATGAAAGACTTTAGGTGACAACTGAAGCCGACGTCAATTGTGCGCGTTCATCCGCTAACAGGGCATTTCAATTAATACGCCGCATCCGGCATGGAGGCCTTTTTGCGTTTTTCATTAAAAGTTCACTTTTTGTTCTTTACAAAATTTACAGCTATGTTAGCTATTTAAAATGACGCATTAAAGAATAATATTATTCGCATATTATGATTCGTGAGATGTATTATGCTAACTCAACGGGATGGCTTGACAGCGATTGATCTGTTCTGTGGTGCCGGAGGGCTTTCTGAAGGCTTTCGGCAGGCGGGTGTGAATATCTTGGTTGGACAGGATTTTGACGAAGTTGCAGGTCATACCTTTGCATCAACCCATAAGGGTGCGTGCTTTATAGGCGGCCCGATTCAGAACGTGGGTGTGCAGGATTTGCTAAGCCGTGCTGGTGTTAAACGGGGCGAGATTGATGTTCTCATTGGTGGGCCGCCGTGCCAAGGGTATTCAGTATACAATCATCAGCGCGGGGTTGATGATCCTAGAGCTAATCTTTTTCGTGAGTATCTGAGGATTGTTAGCGGTTTAAATCCTCGGTGGCTTGTTATGGAAAATGTAACAGGTATTCAGTCTATAGCTGATGGTAAAATTGTAAACGAGATTTTCACAGGGATGCGTAATCTTGGTTATAACGTGAAAATGCAAACACTTAAGGCTGAAGAGTTTGGGGTTCCTCAAGAAAGACGTCGAGTTTTTTTTATTGCTAACAGAGAAAACAAAAATATCGAGTTTCCCGAACCCACTCACGGTGTAGGTAGGCTTCCATTTATAACCGTTTGGGATGCCATTTCAGACCTTCCCCTTATTAAAAATGGAGAAAATGGAGAAGCTTTAACTTATGTTTGCAGGCCACAAAATTCATATCAAATGGAAATGCGTAAAGGAGGAAAGACTATCTTTAACCATTCTCCTTCTAGGTTGGCTCCCATCAACGAAGCGAGGATGCGGCATATTCCACCCGGTGGGTCATGGCGAGATATACCGTTTGATTTATTACCTGACGGAATGAAACGAGCGAAGCGGAGTGATCACACGAAGCGATATGGGCGCCCGAAAAAATCGGATTTAGCTTGCACCATCCTAACAAAATGCGATGTTCACTGGGGAGCCTATATACACCCCGTACAAGATCGAGCCTTTACAGTAAGGGAAGCGGCAAGACTACAGTCTTTTCCAGATGATTTTGTGTTTAGTGGCAGTCGTACCGAGCAATATATTCAAGTTGGCAATGCTGTACCACCGCTATTGGGCAGGCGTGTTGCAGAAGCAATTATTAATTGCGATGTGTCAAAAAGAAAAGCTTTGAAATTAGATCACTTTCATATGAATAATCGCGAGCTTGAATTTGTCTAGTAGTCCACAGTCTATTTTAGGCGAGGTGCTCGGGGTCCGTTCTTTTATAGGTCAAAATCCTGCTGACCAAAATTACATTTGCCCCTTTATCAAGTCGCCTTGTACTAAAAGAAGTCCGCAATTGGGTTTGACGCCCTATCCTGTTTGTAGCCTGTGGAAGGGTACTAAAAGTAATTTCGAGCCACATAACGATTTAATCGCTATATGTCCAAAAAGATTTTACGCCGTTAATTTTATAGAAGATGTTATTGAACATTGCTGGAGTGGAAGTCCTCCCGAAAATCCCCGAATTGCAAAAGAAGTAAAGATGGAGGGTTTTGGAAATGTTGATTTTGTAATCGCAGATTTAAATTCGAAAAATGTAATTGGACAATTTTTATCCGTCGAATTGCAGGCTATAGATATATCCGGTTCAATATTTCCAGCCTATCAAGCTCTATTAAACGGGCGCGATTTAGAGTCACGACCGACTTATGGTCTGAATTGGGACAATGTTTACAAAAGATATATCACCCAATTGATCAGAAAAGGGTATTTTCATCATCATTGGAATTCAAAAATTATCGCTGTCATTCAGGATCAAGTTTATCAATACATAACGGACCGGGCCGACTTTATGCGATCAACGGATGTAAAAAATCCGAATGTAAATATAATATTCATGACTTATCGATTTGAAGATGATCCTGACGCACCGGGTCAATTTCGTCCTTTACTCCAGCGAGTTGAGGGTACAGCACACACCAATCTTCAGTCGGCATTTTTATATAAAAATGCACCATCACGCCTCGCATTTGAAAGCAGTATCAAAACGTCGCTTGAGCGTAATATTTAATACGCCGCATCCGGCATGGAGGCCTTTTTGCGCTCGATATAGTCGCGCAAGGCTTCGTCGATGCCCGGATCAATCGCGGGCGGTTCGTATTCCGACAGCATCCGTTTCCAAATCGCGTTGGCGCGTTGGGCGTGGTCCTTGCGGCCTTCCGCGTCCCATTGCTCGAACGAATTATTGTCAGCGACGGGTGAACGGTAAAACGCGTTCTCGAAATTGGCTTGCGTATGGGCGGAACCTAGAAAATGCCCGCCGGGAGGCACTTCGCGGAACGCATCCATGGCTTGGCCGTTTTCCGACATATCGATGCCTTTGGCGAGCACATGCATCGCGCCTAACTGGTCCATATCCATGATCAGCTTTTCATAGGACGAAGCCAAGCCGCCTTCCATCCAGCCTGCGGCGTGGAGCACGAAATTGGTGCCTGCGAGCAAAGTCGGCATCAAGGTATTCGCACTTTCATACGCCGCTTGTGCATCCGGAAGCTTGGAGGCGCAAAGCGAGCCGCCGGTGCGGAACGGCATTTTCATGCGGCGGGCAAGCTGGGCCGCGCCGAAAATCGCGAGCGAGCCTTCCGGCGTACCAAAGGTCGGCGCACCCGACTGCATCGAAAGCGTTGAAACGAATGTGCCAAAAATGACGGGCGCGCCGGGGCGCACGAGCTGCACGAAGGAGGTGCCAGCCCATACTTCGGCCAAAACTTGGGTCAAAGTTCCGGCAATCGTCACCGGGCTCATGGCACCTGAGAGAATAAACGGCGTCATGATGCAGGCCTGATTGTTGCGGGCATAGACTTCGGCTGCACCCAACATCGTATTGTCCCACACCATCGGCGAATTGGCATTGATCAGCGAGGTGCAGACCGTGTTGTTCTCTAAAAAATCCTCCCCGAAGAGGATTTTCGACATATTGACCGTATCTTGCGCGCGGTCGGGATGGGTCACAGATCCCATATAGGCTTTGTCGGAATAGCGCATATGCGCGTAAACCATCTCCAAATGGCGCTTATTGACGGGAAGATCGACCGGCTCGCATACAGTGCCGCCGGAATGGTGCATATTCGGCGACATATAAGCGAGTTTCACAAAATTCTGGAAATCCTCGATCGTGCCATAGCGGCGGCCTTTATCGAGGTCATGCACGAAAGGCGAGCCGTAAACGGGGGCGAAAACCGTATTCTTGCCGCCAATTTGCACGTTACGGGCGGAATTACGCGCGTGTTGGGTATATTCGGACGGCACGGTTGAAATCAGCTTTTTGGCCAAACCACGCGGAAAGCGCACGCGATCGCCTTGAATATCGCAGCCCGCGTCTTGCAACAGCTTCAACGCGTTGGGATAATCGCGAAATTCGATGCCAATTTCTTCGAGTAATGTCTCGGCATTATGCTCGATGATCTGCATCGCTTCCTCGGAGAGAAACTCGACGATGGGGCTGTTGCGGGTGATATAAGGAATGGAGATACCGCCCCGCGTGGCGCGGGCCGAACGACGCGCTTCGCGGCCCCGGCGCTCGTGATGCACTTCTGGATGTGTATCGTTCATTGCCATTCCCCCAACCGGACGCGCTTACGCCTTAGCGATCCATCATGGCATTTTTAATCCTACACTTCTGGCGTGACTGCTTTATTCGCGTCACTTCTTGCCGGAGAACGTCACTTGGTACGTGTCTCATTCCTTTCCTGCATAGGCTGATCCAATTTTTGCCGTCCGTTTGCCGCCGTGACGCGGGCGGAACATCGGGCGTCGAAATGTCGGTAGCAGGATGGCGTGTGATCTAGGACGGTGAGAGCAGGATAGAATGGGTTTTATTCGCCATTATTATTGTTTGTCGATCGGGAGCGCTTTGCCATGAAATCTACAGCACGGGTCGTTGTCATTGGCGGAGGCGTGGTCGGCGTTGGAACGCTCTATCATCTGGCGAAAAAGGGCTGGACCGACGTGGTCCTAATCGAACGCAAGGAGCTGACTTCCGGTTCCACCTGGCACGCCGCAGGTTTGCTACCCCTTTTTAATATGAGTTACTCGGTGGGCCAGCTCCACAAATATTCGGTCAATCTCTATGGTAGCTTGGAGGCCGAGACTGGACAATCGGTCGGTTTCAAAAAAGTTTCCAATATCCGCCTCGCCCGCACCAAAACGCGGTGGGACGAGTTTATGTATTATGCGGGGGTGGCAGAAACGATTGGCGTGAAGGTCAACCGTTTAACGCCCGCTCAGGTGAAGGAAATCTGGCCGCTGTGTGAAACGGACGGGCTTTTGGGCGCGATCCAGCATCCCGATGACGGCTATATCCAGCCTGCTGATCTAACCCAAGCGTTTGCAAAAGGCGCGCGTAACCGGGGCGCTGAAATCTATCGTAACACGACTGTGATCGGCATTGAGCGGACACGCTCCAGCGAGTGGCTCGTTAAGACCGATGAGGGCGATATTATTTGCGAGCATATCGTCTCGGCTTCGGGCAATTTCGCCCGCCAGACGGGCAAGATGCTGGGGCTCGATATTCCGGTCATCCCCGTTGAGCATCAATATATCGTCACCGAGCCGCATCCTTTGGTGCAGGAGCGCCACGCGAAGGGCCTGCCCGAAATGGGTGTGCTGCGCGAAGCCGATTCCTCCTGGTATATGCGGGAAGAGGCGGGCGGCTTCATTCTTGGCCCTTATGAGAAGGGCGCACCGATTTGCTATGTCGATGGTCCGTCGAAAGACTCCGAATATGAATTATTTCAGGAAGATTTGGACCGCCTCGCCCCGCATATCGAAGCGGCTATCGCCCGCGTTCCCGCCTTTGGCGAAGTGGGCGTCAAAAAGGTCTATAATGGCGCGATTGCCTACACCCCCGACGGTAACCCGATTGTCGGCCCGGCTTGGGATGTGCCGAATGTCTGGCTGAATGAAGGCCATAGCTTTGGCGTAACGGCGGCGGGTGGCGCGGGCTGGCAGCTTGCGGAATGGATTGTCGATGGCGATCCAACCGTTGATATGATGGGCGTCGACCCGCGACGGTTTGGCCCCTATGCAGGGCGCGGCTACCTCAAGCAAAAGAATGAAGAAGCCTATGCCAATGTCTTTACGCCGCATTTCCCAGATGAAGAGCGCGTTGCTGCGCGTCCGTTAAAGACAGCGCCTTGCTATGATCGCATGAAAGCGCTCGGCGCAGTGTTTGGCTCCGTCTATGGTTGGGAACGTCCGAACTGGTTTGCGCCTGCGGGGTACGAAGTTCCGACTTCCGAACTTAACGTGGATGATGTGCTGACCAATGAGAACCACGCCCCTCCGGCGGAGGATGGCAAGATCAAAGAAAAGTGGAGCTTTCGACGTTCCAACTATTTCCCTTTTGTAGGTGAGGAGTGCAAAGCGGTTACATCGGGCGTGGGGTTACAGGATATGTCGGCCTTTGCAAAATGCATCGTGTCGGGACCGGGCGCCCGCGCATGGCTTGATTCTATCCTCGCTAATCGCATTCCCAAAAAGCAAGGCCGCGTGGCGCTGACGCATCTTCTCTCTAAGAATGGTGGTGTTCGAGCGGAATTTACCGTGTATGAAAGCGCACCGGATGTATTCTACCTCGTCTCCGCAGGTGCGTTGGAGCGGCATGATCATGATACGTTGAAAAAGCTGTTACCAAGCGATGGCAGCGTGAAGTTCACGCCGATTACGACCGCTTACGGTGTGCTGGTGCTGGCGGGTCCCAAATCGCGCGAAGTGCTGCAAAGCTTAACGGATGCGGATGTGTCGAACGAGGCCTTCCCCTGGCTTTCAGGCCAGCGGATCTCGGTGGGGGCGGCGCAATGCGATGTGTTGCGCGTCAATTTCGTCGGCGAATTGGGCTATGAGTTTCATCATCCGATTGAAATGCAAAATCATATTTTCGATCTGTTGATGAAGGCTGGTGCTAAATTTGGCATCCGCCCCTTCGGTATCCGCGCGATGATGTCGATGGCGTTAGAAAAATCCTATCGTCTGGTGGGTCGCGAAATGTCGATTGAATATGCGGCCTTTGAATCGGGCCTGCAACGTTTTGTGCATCCGAACAAGGGCGATTTTATCGGGCGGGATGCGCTGGTGGCCTGGCAGCAAAAGGGCTTCAAAAACGCGTTCGTCACCTTGGAAATACACGGCGTCGAGGATTGCGATGCGCGTGGCTCCGAGCCGATTTATCAAGGCGACAAGGTTGTTGGCCGCTGCACCTCGGGTGGCTTCGGCTGGCGAATTTGCAAATCCCTCGCTTTAGGCATGGTTACACCTGAATTCTCGGCGGTCGGAACCAAACTCGACGTGGTAATTCTCGGGCAGACCTATGCAGCGACGGTTATTCCAGAATCGCCGTTTGATCCGGAAAACGAGCGACTACGGGCTTAACCGCTGCAAGCCTGTCGGAATTGGGGCAAGCGACGTCCCAAATCCGACAGATGGCTCGACGGAAGGGTTCTATTCGGGTAGTAACGGTCAAAAGATAGACTTCTAAAGGGTATTACAGCATGGCTGACGGCGATTTTGATCTCAACGCGCTTTCTGATGACGAACTCGTCGAACAGATGCATGACGATTTGTATGACGGCCTTGGCGAAGAGATCGTCGAGAGCGTCAATATTCTCTTGAGCCGCAACTGGACCCCTTATGACATTCTGACCAAGGCGCTCGTCGAAGGGATGCGCATTGTTGGTGTTGATTTCCGCGATGGCATTTTGTTCGTGCCGGAAGTGCTGATGTCGGCCAATGCAATGAAAGCAGGGATGCAGTTGCTGCGTCCGTTGCTCGCCGAGACTGGCGCACCGAAGGTTGGCAAAATGGTTATCGGCACGGTTAAAGGCGACATTCACGACATCGGCAAAAACCTCGTCTGCATGATGATGGAAGGCGCTGGCTTTGAAGTGATCGATCTCGGCATCAATAATCCGGTCGAGAAATATCTTGCGGCGATTGAAGAGCACAAGCCCGATATTTTGGGCATGTCCGCGCTTCTCACCACAACGATGCCTTATATGAAGGTCGTGATTGATACGCTGAAAGAAAAGGGTATGCGCAACGACTATCTCGTGCTCGTTGGCGGCGCACCGCTGAATGAAGCCTTTGCCGAAGCCATCGGTGCCGATGCCTATTGCCGTGACGCGGCGGTGGCGGTTGAAACCGCGAAGTCGCTTTTGTCGCAGCGAACGATTAGGGCTTAAGTTTGGGGCGAATGGTGAGTGGCGAATAGCGAATAGGGTTAGTTTTGGACCGCGAGGCTCCTGCCTCGCATCTTTTGCATCCATCCTATGCGCGCCAGGAGGCGCGCGGTCCGAAGTCAGTCCCTATTCGCCACTCACCATTCGCTATTCGCTTCAAGTTCAATTTTGCGGTGATGACATGCCAAGCGACCAACCCAAAACCCTCGTCATCGCCTGCGGCGCACTCGCGCGTGAGCTTTTAGAGGCTAAACGGTTGAACAGCCTCGATTATCTCGATATCACCTGTCTACCCGCCATCTGGCACAATCACCCTGAAAAAATCCCTGAAGGGGTGCGCCGCAAAATTCGCAGCAACCGCAAGAAATATAACCGGATTTTATGCCTTTATGGCGATTGCGGTACGGGCGGTATGCTCGATAAAGTGTTGGAGGAAGAAGGTGTCGAGCGGATCGAGGGCGATCATTGCTACGCTTTTTATGCGCAACCGGGGGCGTTTGACGCTTTGATGGAAGCGGAAATCGGCACCTTCTTTCTCACCGATTATCTCGTGCGGCATTTTGATCGGCTGATCATCCAAGGCTTGGGCCTTGATCGCTACCCGCAATTGATGAGCACCTATTTCGGCCATTACACGCGCGTTGTGTATCTCGCGCAAATGCCCGATGCGGCGCTTGAGAAAAAAGCGCGCTTGGCCGCCGAAAGGCTGGGTCTTGAATTTGATATGCGGATCACCGGGCTCGGTGGTCTTGCAAGCTTTGTCACTGGCAATGGGCGTTCCCATATCGGGGGTACGCCGCTTATTCCATCCATGATCGCGAGGAGCTGACGTCACAATGGCCAATCTCACCATCGTCTATTGGCGCGATATTCCCGCGCAAATCATCGTCAAGCTAGGTCGCACCGCCGCCAAGCGCGAGTTGTCGGAGCGTTTTGTCACCTCGATTGACGCCGCCGCCATGAAGGCAGGCGCGCGCGATACCGACAGCTATCTCGCCGATTGGCGTCGGGCCGATCCCGTGCCTGTGGGCGACGATCTCGAAGCCGAAGCACAAGCCTGGGCCGATAAGCTTGAAGCGGATTATCCGCAAGATCGGCTCGTTGCTCTGGCGAAAGCGGGCGGCTATGAGGAGGCAAAATAATGGCACGCGTTCCGTTTGCGTTTGAAGCCTCCACCAAACCACCCCGAGATGGCAAAAAATTCGCGCTCCGCTTCTGGTCGAACGCCCATTCGCGCAGCATGGAAAAAACCTATGCCGTATTGGAAAAAGTTCTGCGCTTCTCAGCCCCTTTGTTTAAAGCCATCGGCTATGAGCGGATGGAAAAGCCGATAGTGGCGATTGAAAAAACCATCAAGGGCGCTTTGTTTGATTGCCGCATGTGCGGCCAATGTATTTTGTCCTCCACCGGCATGTCCTGCCCGATGAACTGCCCGAAAAATCTGCGCAACGGCCCCTGCGGCGGCGTCCGCGCCAATGGAAACTGTGAGGTCTATGCCGAAATGCCCTGCGTATGGGTCAAAGCTTGGGAAGGCAGCAAAGCAATGGAACACGGCAACAAGATCATGGACGTGCAACCTGCCATTGACCACCGCCTCAAAGGCCGCTCCTCTTGGTTGGCGGTTTCCCGTGGCGAACACGAGTGAGAGTGAAACGATGAACTCCCCTCTCATTCACCCGCACGATTTAGGCCCGACGCCTGCGGCCCCGTTGCCGGAATTGCCGGATCACACCTCGCGCGGTCGGTTGGAACGCGTGTTGCGCCGTGGCGAATTTGCCGTCACCGCCGAATTAAACCCACCCGATAGCGCTAACCCCGATGACGTTTATGAGCGCGTGGCGCATTTCGACGGCTGGGTCGACGGAATCAACGCGACAGATGGCTCGGGGGCAAATTGCCACATGTCGAGTGTGGCGATCTGCGCGCTGCTGACGCGCGTCGGCTATTCGCCGATCTTGCAAATTTCCTGCCGTGATTACAACCGCATCGCCATTCAAGGCAATGTGCTAGGGGCCGCCGCCCTTGGCGTGTGCAATGTGCTCGCACTAACAGGCGATGGCGTGCAGGGGGGTGATCACCCCGAAGCCAAACCTGTGTTTGATCTTGATTCCACATCCTTGCTCGCAACGATGAAAAAGATGCGGGACGAACGCGCCTTCCTGTCAGGCCGCAAGATCACTGATCCGCCGCGTTTGTTTTTGGGCGCGGCGGAGAACCCCTTCGCACCGCCTTATGATTGGCGACCGTTGCGCTTGGCCAAAAAAATCGCGGCGGGCGCGCAATATTTCCAGACGCAATATTGCTACGATATTCCGCTTCTCAAATCCTTCATGCAAAAGGTGCGCGATATGGGCCTTGACAAGCAGGCCTATATTCTGGTCGGTGTTGGCCCGCTGCCATCGGCCAAGACGGCCAAATGGATGCGTTCCAATGTCGCGGGCGTGCATATTCCCGATGCGGTGATCAAGCGGCTGGAAGGAGCGGAGAACCAGAAGGCCGAAGGCATCAAGCTCTGCATCGAACTCATTCAGGAAATCCATGAGATGGCGGGCGTCGCTGGCGTACACATCATGGCCTATCGACAGGAAGAGAGCGTTGGCCATATTGTGCAAGAGTCCGGCATTTTGAAAGGCCGTCAGCCTTTTCGCCGTGCCTTTGCCACCGCTGCCGATAGCGAGATGCCGCCGTCCTCGGTCGGAATGGGACAAGTGCTGACGCCTGCTTGACGTTATCAGACAACAGAAACAACAATTCGTCGATTTTCAAAGGGAAAACCATGACCGATACGGTACTCAGTTCGCACAAGAAAGAAGTCATCATCGGCTTCGAGCGCCGCTTCGTCATGATTGGCGAACGCATCAACCCGACAGGCCGCAAATTGCTGGCCGCCGAAATGGCTGCGGGCGATTATACCCGCGTGATTGCCGACGCTTTGGCGCAAGTCGAAGCTGGTGCGCAGATGCTCGATGTGAATGCTGGTATTCCGCTCGCCGATGAGCCTGCCATTCTGGCCGAAGCCATCCGCCGCGTGCAGGAAGTGGTCGATGTGCCGCTCTCGATCGACAGCTCGATTGTCGCAGCGCTTGAAGCGGGCCTCGCCGTTTATAAAGGCAAGCCGCTGGTCAATTCGGTGACGGGGGAAGAAGATCGCCTCGAAACCGTTCTGCCGCTCGTGAAAAAATATGGTGCAGCCGTGGTTGCCATCTCGAACGACGAAACCGGCATTTCGGAAGATCCCGATGAGCGCTACAAAATCGCCAAAAAGATCGTCGAGCGCGCCGCTGATTACGGCATTCCGCGTTCCGACGTCGTGGTCGACCCGCTGGTGATGCCGGTGGGTGCGTTAAACGATGCGGGTGCCAAGCTGATGCATCTGCTGCGTCGTTTGCGCGAAGAGCTGAAGGTCAACACCACCTGCGGCGCTTCAAACTTCTCGTTTGGTCTGCCGAACCGTCGCGGCTTGGCGGCGGCCTTCATGCCGATGGCGATTGGTGCGGGTATGACATCGGCCATCATGAACCCGCTACACGCCGAGGACATTCAGGCCATTTTAGGGGCCGACGTGATGATGGGCCATGATCCGAATTGCGCCGCATGGATTCGCAAATACCGCGAGCCTACGCCAGAAGGCCAAGAGGCTGGCAATGATCGCCGTAACCGCGAAGGTCGCCGGAGGACGCGTGACTGATACCCATAGGATCGTCTTTACCCCCTCGGGCAAGCGCGGCGATTTTGCCGATGGCACCGCTGTGCTTGAAGCCGCCCGCCAGCTTGGCGTCGATCTCGATAGCGTGTGCGGCGGCCGCGGCATTTGCGGGCGCTGTCAAATTCTGGTGGCGGAGGGCGATTTTGCCAAACATGGCATTCAATCGGCACAAAACCATCTGACCGCTTGGAATTTGGTCGAAGAGCGTTATACCTCGAAGCGCGGCGAGCTTGGCCCGCATCGGCGCTTGGGCTGTCAGGCGAAGCTGTGCGGCGATGTCGTCATCGACGTACCGCCTGAAAGCCAGGTGCATCGCCAAGTCGTGCGCAAAAAGGCCGAAACGCGGGCCATTACGCTTGAACCCGTCGTGCGCCTCTATTTCGTCGAAGTCGCCGAGCCTGATATTGATAGCCCGTCTTCCGATTACACCCGCCTGATCGAGGCGCTGAAAACGCAGTGGAACATCGATATCGCTATGCCCGATCTTGCCGTGTTGCGCGGCTTGCAAAAGACGCTGCGCAAGGGCGAATGGAAAGTCACCGTCGCGGTGCGTAAAGGCCACGACATTGTTGCGATCTATCCGGGCCTGATCGAGACGGCCTATGGCGTGGCGGTTGATATCGGCTCCACCACCATCGCGGCGCATCTTTCCGATCTTTATAATGGCGAGACGCTGGCGTCTGCTGGCCTGATGAACCCGCAGATTCGTTTCGGCGAAGATCTGATGAGCCGCGTCTCCTATGTGATGATGAATCCGGGTGGCGAAATCGAGATGACCGACGCGGTGCGTGTGGCGCTGGATGACCTCATCGGCGAAGTCGTCAAAGAAGCGGGTATTACGCGCGACGGTATTGTCGAGATGACCGTGGTCGGCAACCCGATCATGCATCATCTGTTCTTAGGGCTCGATCCGGTCGAACTCGGCGGCGCGCCTTTTGCGCTGACGCTGGATAGAGGCCAAGATGTGAAGGCCCGCGAAGTGGGGCTTTCGATTGCCCCGGGCGCGTTTGTCTATCTGCTGCCCTGCATTGCGGGCCATGTCGGCGCCGATACCGCAGGTGTGGTGTTGTCTGAGGCACCCCATCTGAACGAAGAAGTGACGCTTGTGGTTGATGTCGGTACCAACGCCGAAATCGTACTTGGCAATAAAAAGCGCTTGCTCGCGTGCTCGTCACCAACCGGCCCCGCCTTTGAAGGTGCGCAGCTCTCCTCCGGCCAACGCGCGGCCCCCGGTGCCATCGAGCGCGTGCGGATCGATCCCGAAAGTTTGGAACCCAAATTCAAGATCATCGGTTCCGATCTCTGGTCGAATGAAGAAGGCTTTTGGGAAGAAGCCGCCAAAACCGGCGTGAACGGCATTTGCGGTTCCGGCATCATCGAGGCGATTGCCGAGATGTATCTCGCAGGCGTGATTACGCAGGACGGCGTGATCGATGGCGATTTGCAGGCGCGCACCCCGCGCATCGTCAATGAAGGACGCACCTTTACCTATGTGTTGAACGATGGCGAACCGCGCATCACCATCACACAGGCCGATGTGCGCGCCATCCAGCTCGGTAAGGCGGCGCTTTATGCGGGCGTCAAGCTGCTGCTCGACCATTACGGTGTCGATCATGTTGATCGCATCACGCTAGCAGGTGCCTTTGGCAGCCATATCGACGTGAAATATGCGATGGTGCTGGGACTGATCCCGGATTGCGATTTGTCGAAAGTCGGCTCGGCAGGCAATGCCGCAGGCACCGGCGCGCGCATTGCATTGTTAAATCTCACAGCACGTGGCGAAATCGAAAATGTCGTCGGCAAGATCGAAAAGATCGAAACCGCGATGGAACCGAAATTCCAAACGCATTTCGTAAGCGCGATGGCGATCCCGAATAAGGTCGATGTGTTCACAAATCTCGCCAAGGTTGTTACCCTACCACCGCCTAAGGTGCACGCCGAGCCTGTTGAAGGCGATGGCGGAAGACGCAGGCGGCGGGGATAGAATAAACCTCATGGTGAGCCGCCGCGAAGCGGCGAGTCGAGTGGTGAGCTTGTCGAACCACGGTAAACGTCCTTCGACTCGCGACCTGCGGTCGCGGCTCAGGATGAGGGGAGCGGGTTGGCGGTCAACGGATTAAAGAAAGTAAAATAAGCCCATGATCAGCGTCTTCGAGCTTTTCAAAATCGGCATCGGGCCGTCAAGCTCGCATACGGTTGGGCCGATGGTGGCGGCGCATCGGTTTGTAGCACTGCTCAATGACACGGTAGGGCTTGGCCGTGTGGGCCGTATCAAGACAGAACTCTTCGGCTCACTCGCCTGGACGGCCAAAGGCCACGGCACCGAAACCGCTATCCTGCTTGGTCTGTCGGGCTATCTGCCTGCCGAAGTCGACCCCGATCTAGTGGAGGAGATGATCGCCTCGATCACGCGCAATGGTTCGCTGGAACTGGGTGGCGTCCGCGCCATGCCCTTCACGCTCGAAGATGATCTGGTGCCCAATAAAAAAGAGCTGATGAAGCGGCACTCCAACGCGATGCGGTTTCAGGCCTTTAGCCCCGAAGGCGGGCTGATTACCGAGAAGGCTTATTACTCCATTGGTGGCGGCTTCGTGGTTACCGATGAGGAAGAAGCATCGGGGCGCACGGGCGGGCCGGATCTGCCCTATAAATTCACCCATGCAACGGAATTGCTTGAACTGTGTCGCACCACCGGCAAAACCATGGCCGAGGTGCAACGCGACAATGAGCGTGTGACGAAAAGCGACGACGAGATCAACGCCACGCTCGATAAAATCCGCGATGTGATGTTTGCCTGCATTGATCGCGGTTGCCGTCAAGAGGGCATTTTGCCGGGCGGGCTAAAGGTCAAACGCCGCGCCAAATCGATCCACGCCCAGCTTGAGGCCTCCAAAAGCGCCAATATCCGCCCGGCCCATGAGGTGATGGATTATATCAGCCTCTACGCCATCGCCGTGAACGAAGAAAACGCCGCAGGTGGGCGCGTGGTGACAGCGCCTACCAATGGCGCGGCCGGGATCATTCCCGCCGTGCTGCGCTACGCAAAAGACTTCTGCCCGGAATATTCGGCTGAAGCCTCGCGCGATTATCTGTTGACCGCCGCCGCCGTCGGCTCGCTGATCAAACAGAACGCATCGATTTCGGGGGCGGAAGTCGGCTGTCAGGGCGAAGTGGGTTCGGCCTCCGCAATGGCCGCAGGCGGGCTATGCGCGTTGCTGGGTGGCACACCGGAGCAGGTCGAGAACGCCGCCGAAATTGCGCTGGAACATCACCTTGGTATGACATGCGACCCGATTGGCGGCCTCGTGCAAATCCCGTGCATCGAGCGCAATGCCTTTGGCGCGAACAAGGCGGTTGTAGCCGCCTCCCTCTCGCTACGCGGCGATGGCACGCATCGCGTATCACTCGATGAAGTGATCGAAACCATGCGCCAGACCGGCCTTGATATGCTGGTGAAATATAAAGAAACCGCGCAAGGCGGCTTAGCGGTGAATGTCGCGGATTGTTGAGAAAAAGTTTGGACCGCGAGCCTCCCGGCTCGCATTCTTAAGAGCGCGGCAGGAGCCACGCGGTCCATGAAGAGCGCTTGCTTCTCCCCATGGGAGAAGCTGTCGCGGGACGCGACTGATGAGGGTCTGATGGTTATCGTTCAGCACGGCAAGGTTCAGCTTCATGTGGCCAGCATCAGAACCTCATCCGTCATGCTTCGCATGACACCTTCTCCTTCAAGGAGAAGGAAATCTTACGGACCGTGTAAAATACCAAGGAAAAAATCCCTTCTCCCTTTGGGAGAAGGTGGTTGCGGAGCAACCGGATGAGGGTCTGGTGGTAGCTTTTAGGGCCTGCAAGATTGAGTTTTATGTGGCCAGCACCAGAACCTCATCCGTCATGCTCCGCATGACACCTTCTCCTTAAAGGAGAAGGAAGTCTCTCGGACCGCGAGCCTCCCGGCTCGCATTCTTAAGAGCGCGGCAGGAGCCGCGCGGTCCGTCGGGAAAAAGTTACCATCCGAGCGATGAAGCAATCTTCACCGTTACCGCGCTCGTAAAGCCTGTGATTAATCCACCCCATACCATGTCGATTAGCGCGATTTTGGTGGTAAAGCCCTTCATTACCGCGAGATTGGTCAAATCATACGTGCCATAGGCGACAAGACCGAACAATAAGCCATAAAGCAAAGCGCGAAGCGCCGATTGAGCCTCAAGCGCGGGTGCAATAATGATGACGACAACACCGATGCTGTAGAGAACATAAAACGCCAAAGCAGCCGGTAAATAGGGCTTTTCCAGCAATAAGCCACCAATTTCCTGCATATAAAAACCGCGGCCAAGCCAGGTAAGCCACACCATATCAATCGCGATCATAAGGACCGCCGCGATTGCCCAAATACCGAGCCAGATTAGCATGGTGCGTTTTTCCTGTTGCATGAGCATGATACGGCCCTACGTGCCAACAGGATCACGCGGCGGCACTTTCACGGACCCCTTCCAAAATATCCTCAAGGTCTTCGCTGGCGTTTTTCAAGGCTTCCAGCGTGGCATCATCGGGCGTCCAATAGTTACGGCGATGGGCTTCTAACAAGCGGTTCGCCATATTGGCCGATGCCGTCGGGTTAAGAGAAGCCAAGCGCTCGCGCATTTCGGGATCAAGCATGAAGGTTTGCGTCAATTGCTGATAGACCCAAGGCTGCACCTCACCCGTGGTGGCAGACCAGCCGACCGTGTTGGCAATATGCTCCTCGATCTGTCGGACGCCCTCATAGCCATGGCTTAGCATACCGTCATACCATTTCGGGTTCAGCATCCGGGTACGGGTTTCAAGCGAAACCTGCTCCGAGAGTGTGCGCACGACGCCATCCCCACGGGTTTGATCACTGATATAAATGGCTGCCGCCTCGCCGCCTTTGGCACGGCGCACGGCGCGGCTAATCCCACCGAGCGTGTCGAAATAATGATCGACCGTTGTCACACCAAGCTCGACTGAATCCAGATTCTGATAAGCAAAATCTACCTTCGACAAAATACCATTCAGGACAGCGGTTTGCTGCGTTGGTTTGCCATTGATACCATAGGCAAAGCTTTTGCGGCGGGTATAGGTTTCGGCCAGCTCGTCTTCCTCGTCCCAGCGGCTGTTTTCAACGAGATGGTTGACGTTGGAGCCATAAGCGCCATCGGCATTGCCAAATACGCGTAAGCTTGCCGTTTCAATATCGCAGCCATGCTCCGCCTGATGCGCTAGCGCGTGTTTGCGGATGAAGTTTTGCTCGACGGGTTCATCCGCAATCGCTGCGAGATAGGCAGCTTCCGCCAGAAGTTTGATTTGCAGCGGCAAGAGATCGCGGAAAATGCCGGACAATGTGCACATGACGTCAATGCGCGGGCGACCCAACTGATCAAGCGGGGTGAGTTGCGCACCCACCAAACGGCCATAGCCGTCAAAGCGCGGTTGAGCGCCCATCAGCGCCAAGGCTTGGGCAATCGGTGCGCCTTCGTTTTTGAGGTTGTCGGTACCCCACAAGACGATGGCGACCGTTTCCGGCATTGTACCGGTGTCTTCAAAATGGCGCGCCAAAATACGCTCAGCCTGCTTGGCCCCATCCTTGATGGCGTAAGCACTCGGCAGGCGAAACGGATCATGCCCATGCAGATTACGACCCGTCGGCATCACCGCCGGATTATGCAGCACATCGCCGCCCGGGGCAGGGCGAATAAAGCGCGCATCCAAGGCCCGCATCATGGCCGGGATTTCATGGTCATCCGACAGCCAGCGATTGGTGTCTGAGATGGTGCGAAGCGCCGATAGGTTTTTTTCCTGATTGTCCTTGCCAAGTTTTGCGAGAGCCGATTCAGGTGTCGCGCCTTGGGCAATCGATTCCACAATCTCGCGATCAAAATGAATATTATGCGAAGCGTCCGCTACGGCTTCGAGCATCTCGATCCGTTGTTCGGGCGAGAGCGGCTCGCCTACGACATGCAGCCCATGCGGGATCAGCGTGTATTCGAGTTCGAGGATCGACTTAGCCAGTGATTCAATTTTGTGAGATGCCTCGTCCCCCCATGCAGGCTCGGGCGCTGCCAATTCAACCAAGGCGGCTTGGCTTTGAACAAGCGCAATCAAATCGCTATCCGGCTCGGTGCCATCGCGCAAGGCGGCGTGATAACTCTCAATCGAACCCTTCAAATCGAGTAAGCCGCGATAAAGGCCCGAATGGGCGATGGGCGGTGTCATATAGCTGATCAAGGTGGCAGCGCCGCGACGTTTGGCAATCGCACCTTCGGAGGGGTTATTGGCGGCATAGAGATAAAAATTCGGCAGATCGCCGATCATGCGGTCCGGCCAGTCGCTCGCCGTAAGCCCCGTCTGCTTACCGGGCATAAATTCGAGCGCGCCATGCGTACCAAAATGGAGGGCGGCGTTTGCGCCAAAATCCTCTTTCAGCCAGCGATAAAACGCGGAGAAGGCATGGGTGGGTGAAAATCCTTTTTCGAACAAAAGCCGCATCGGGTCGCCTTCATAGCCGAAGGCTGGTTGGACGCCGATAAAGACATTGCCGAGTTGCAGGCCCAAAACGAAAATCGATCCGCCATCGCTTTGCTGCTTGCCCGGCGCTGGTCCCCATTGTGCTTCAATCTCGGAGAGCCACCGTTCACGCCTCACATGGGTATCAACGGGAATGCGGTAATGCACATTGGCATCCGCGCCGTAGCGCTCGCGGTTGCCATGGATCACCGCATCGCGCAGTGCATCAACGGATGCAGGTACCTCAACCGTATAGCCTTCGGCTTTCATCGCCGTCAGTGTTTTATAGAGTGATTCAAAAACGGAGAGATAGGCGGCGGTTCCAGTATTGCCGGCATTGGGCGGAAAGTTGAAAATAACGAGCGCAATCTTGCGCTCGGCAATCGGTGTGCGACGAAGCGAAACCAAACGGTCTACACGGGCAGCCAACATCTCAGAGCGCTCGATGCAGCTTTGCATATTGCGATCATTTTCGCCCGATGGAAACACACACCCGCGATGGCAACCTTTGCAGGGCTGGCCGGAATTATCCGATCGTCCACCAAAAACAATCGGCCCCGTTGCACCATCAAGCTCGGGAATAGCGACCATAATGGTTGATTCAACCGGAAGCAGCCCGCGATCCGACCCGCCCCATTGCTCTAAGGTTTGGATTTCAGCAGGGTGGGCCGCCAAATAGGGGACATCGAGTTTAGCAAGCGTATCATCAGCGGCCTGCGCGTCATTATAGGCCGGGCCGCCGACCAGTGAGAAACCCGTGAGCGAGACAACGGCATCCACCGTCGCGCGACCGTCTTTCATAAAATAGGTTTCTATCGCCGGGCGGTTATCGAGGCCGGATGCGAAGGCTGGAATAACGTTGAGACCCCGCGCCTCAAGCGCCTCGATAACGCCATCATAATGCTTGCTGTTGCCTGCAAGCATATAAGAGCGCAGGCCCAAGAGACCGACCGTTCCACGCCGACCGACGCGCGGTAATTTGCTGGCGTCGGTTCCGATATGACCTGCTAATTTCGGATGATAGACGCCAACTTCCGGATAATCGACAGGGGGGGCCACCTTCACTCTGCCGCGCAACACTTTACGCGGGCCAGCGGCATAGCGATCAATGATCATCCGAACCAGATTGACGAGATTGTCATCCGATCCCGACAGCCAATATTGGAGGGCTAGAAAATAGGCGCGTACATCCTGTGCGGTACCCGGAATAAACCGCAAAATTTGCGGCAGACGCTTCAGCATCTTCATTTGCTGCGCGCCCGCGCCCGATGGCTTGTCTTTAGCACCACCCCTTAATCGTTTTAACAGCCCCGCGATGCCGCCAGGTTCGCCATCCATTTTGAAATGGCCCATACGGGTCATCTTCATCACGTCGCCTGCCGATAGGAGGCAGATCATCGCATCGGCTTTATCGCGCTTTTCAATGAGTTCATTGATCACTGGTTTAAAGTGATCTTCCATAAACAACATGCCGGCAATAACGATATCGGCCGATAAAATATCAGCCCGACACCGCTCCAGCTTTTCTGGCCGCTCCATCCATTCCGATGCACCATGCAGGATGAGCGAAAGACCGGGAAAATCGCGACGCAGGGTTTGAAAGGCACGGGCAGCGGCGCCTGCCATGTTCGAGTCCATCGACACGATAACCAGTTTCAGTGGCGTGGCGATGTCCGAGGCTTTAGCGTTTCCCATCCATTTTATCCCTTATGTTTCCAACGCCAACGCATGGATGGCGTCGAATGTCTTTTACGCCTAAGCAACGGCTCTATTTAACGCGCAATGGGACCAAAGCTCGGAAAGTGCGCCAACCAGATGGTCGATATCCGCGTCGGTGTGTAATGGTGTTGGTGTAATGCGCAACCGCTCGGTGCCTTTTGGCACGGTTGGATAATTGATCGGCTGAATATAAATGCCATACCGATCCATCAAGAGATCACTGATCCATTTGCACTTCTTGGCGTCGCCCACCATCACCGGTACGATATGACTGTTATTGCGCATATAAGGTACACCTGCCGCATCAAGCTTTAACCGCAAGCGTTGCACACGGTCCCGCTGACCGATGCGCTCGACATTCGATTTTTTCAAATGCCTAATGGAGGCAGCAGCGGCGGCCGCGGCCGCGGGCGGTAGAGCCGTTGTAAAAATAAAGCCTGACGCAAAGCTGCGCACGAAATCGCACAAAGCAGCAGAAGCTGCGATATAACCGCCCACAACACCGAAGGCCTTACCCAGCGTACCCTCTATAACGGTAAGGCGATCCATCAAGCCTTCGCGCTCGGCAATACCGCCGCCGCGAGGGCCATATATGCCAACCGCATGGACTTCATCGAGATAGGTCATCGCACCATAGGCGTCGGCCAAATCGCAGAACTCTTTAATCGGGCCAATATCCCCATCCATGGAATAGACCGATTCAAAAGCGATCAGTTTAGGCCGCTCAGGATCAAGCGTTTTGAGAATACGCTCAAGATCGGCGACATCATTATGTTTAAAAATATGACGCTCGGCACGGCTATGCTTGATGCCTTCGATCATCGAGGCATGGTTACCCGCATCCGACAAGATAATGCAGTTTGGGATAAGCGAACCAAGCGTGCCAAGCGCTGCCCAGTTGGATACATAGCCTGACGTAAACAAGAGCGCGCTTTCTTTGCCGTGCAAATCGGCAAGTTCTTTTTCAAGCTCGACATGGAAGCGGTTGGTGCCGGAGATATTGCGTGTGCCGCCCGCGCCTGCGCCACACAGATCAATCGCTTCGTGCATCGCTTTGATCACGGACGGATTTTGACCCATGCCGAGATAATCATTCGAGCACCAAACGCGAATTTCGTTTTCGCCTTTTTCAGAGCGATGGATGGCTGATGGAAATCCACCTACTTTGCGCTCCAAATTGGCAAAAATGCGATAACGGCCATCGTTGCGGAGCGTATCGAGTTCGTTTTTAAAAAAGGCTTCGTAATTCATAGCAAAGGTTCCAGCTTTGATCGGTTCAATCGAACGTCCATTTAACAACAAGGCAGATCGGTTTTGGGGGTTAGGGTTGATTTAATCGTCGCAAACTCTACAGGATGGTCGCTTCGAAAACGCGGCTTGAGAAATTTGGAGCGTTTCGGCAAACTCCAATTCCATAATTTTTCAAAGGGCAGCGGTAGAACGAGCATCCAATGTTCAACAAGCGCTAAAGCCATCATCGTGGCCAGTAGCGTAAACCCGATACGGTCCGCATCGGTCGTTGCATCCGTAACCTTACCGATGAGGAAAAAAGTACCCGTCGTCGCCATCGTAACCGATAAAGGAAATAGCAAATTCATGGGACGTTTGTTGAGAAAGCTTTTTAAAAATTCCATATGAGGCGGAACAAATTCTTCCGATACATTGCGAACGCCTAAAAACACATTCAACCGCGCGCTGAGATTCATGCCCCACAGCAAAAGATACGTCCAAAGGCCGATCTGGTTTTCTTGGCCATAGGTGATGATGGCGATCACACAGGCTACCGCGATAATCGCGATTTCGTGCCAGATATTGGCTTCAATCGCGTGCCAGAAATGCTTCAGCCCGGAGCAGTGTTCTTCACACCGATGTTTACGCAATCCTGTGACAAAACCAAGATAAAGGCTGATCTCCTGCCATCCCCACGCCAGAAGTCCCGCTGCGAAAGCGAGATAGATGGAAGTTGTATCGCTAATCTCTGCTGTCGCACGAAGCACAACGAGGCTTGCAAGCAATAAAGCCGTGGCCCCCAACATGCTCCATTTAAAGGTGCGCGTGGGGAGATTATCGAGATAGAAAATCGTTCCCGTGGTGAACCACCAGATGAATAAGGCTGTCAGAACGGGAACGGCGTATGGCATGGATCAAACTTCCGTTGGGCTTACCAGGTAGGCGCTAAACGAATTTCGGCGTTTAGGCCCTTTTTCTTGGCCGGGATCATATACAGCTTAAGGAAGGTGAAGCCTGCGGCAGCAGCGGTAGTGAGCTTGTTGAGCTTTGCGCCAAACCCACCTTTGGCTTGGATCTTCGCTGATCTTTCACTGATTTCACGCAATTTATCCAATCCGGCGTAGAAAGCAGGGTGATCCAAATCGATTTCAAGCGGGAAGGTTTGGCGTGAAATTTCGGTCGTGATGCGGAACACGCGATCATCATAATCCTTGATATCAATCCCAAGCGCTTGATGAAAATAGGGGCGTTGATGATCGCGCACATACATCGTGGCAAATACGGCGAGCAGGAAGAATTTAACCCAATATTTATTGAGCCCTTCCAACAGATGCGGATTGGCCCGCATCAACAGCGCGAAGGCTTCGCCATGGCGAAACTCATCATTGCACCATTTTTCAAACCATTTGAAAATCGGGTGAAAGCGGCGATCGGGATTGGCCTGCAATTGCCGGAAAATCGTAATGTAACGGGCATATCCGATCTTCTCGGAGAGATAAGTCGCGTAGAAAATAAACTTAGGCTGGAAATAGGTATATTTCTTGGCTTTGGTTAAAAAGCCAAGGTCAATCCCGATATCGAAATCCTTCAGCGTATCGTTGATAAAGCCCGCGTGACGCGACTCGTCGCGCGCCATAAATTTGAAGAGTTCGCAGATATCAGGATTGGTGCCACGCTTGCGCATTTCGGAGTATAAAATGCAGCCCGAAAACTCCGACGTTAGCGAAGAGACCAGAAAATCGACAAATTCTTTTCTTAATCCTTCAGGCAAATCAGAAAGCGATACATCGTCCCATTCCTCGGAGCGTTTGAAATGGGACTTATTCGGATCGGAGCGCATTTCACCGATCAGTTTGTCCCATTCCTCACGCACGGGGGAAACATCAATACGATCCAGCGCATCAAAATCGGTTGTATAAAAGCGCGGGCTGAGCACGGTGCTTTCCTGTGCCTTCAGGTTCGTATCGCGCGCGGAAATTCCTAAGCGTTCGATGGTCATAGGTCTTCTCCCGAGAAGCTAAATTCCAAGAGTTCCATAAATTCAAGATCACCCGTCAACTTAACCCATTGTTGCTCGATCCAGCCAGCGCGACGGATCGTCGCTTGCCGACGCTCAATTCGGCTTTCGCCATAAGGCACACGGATTTCTTTGCCGTGCACGAGAACTTCGTCGCCGGGTCTTACTTGGATATTGCCGTCGAGTTCGACATGGGCTGCGAGGCTATCAAACGTATTGACGACATGAACCGTGCACATCACATCCTCGCGAACATCTTTTGCAAATGGATTAAGCATTAGCCCTGCTCTCCTTCATGATTCATATTCGATTGGCTTTTCAAAAAGGCTTTGAAGACATCGGCATTGGTATGCCCATAGGCATCCAAATCAAGCGTTACTTTGGTCTCATTATCAATCAACAGCACAATACCATTGGCCAAACGCTCCAACACCATCGGCGCTTTCAACGAGGCCTCGTTCTGTTTGCGCGTTCGCATCATACCGCGCATCATACCGCGTAGAAAGCCATTGGTGCCGGGTGCGGCAATCGCAACCGTTTCGTTTGTTTGAGCATCATAGATATACACACTGCCATCGGGCGCATCTTCAAACCGTAAGCTGCGGCTCTCAGCCACTTCCGTTTTAACGAGATCGGTCAAGGCAGGCGAGGGCGACATCCGCGCCATCACGACAAAGGTAATCGTTGCAGCAACCAAGAGACCCGCTGCGAAGAGCGGAGCGCGAGGAAAGCGGATATCGGTCTTGTGTTCCATGAGAGCCTCAGGCGGTCACGACATTGGTTGCGAAGCGAACCGTTTTTTGAACCGCTAAAAGCGGCGTTACAGGCTTGCCTTGCAAGGCATCGCCAAGCAGGTTCGCGACGTTTGCAGCATCTGGAATAGCGCGCAACATGGGTTGCGGGTGCTTCAGGTGGAAGGGGCGCGCATGAGGCCACAAAATCAGCCAAGCGAGCCGATCTTCTCCCTTAAGCTCAACCGGAATATCGCCCGCGCCCGTGGCATAGGTGCGTAAGCCCGCTGATTCAATCAGAGTGAAAGGAAGGTTCAGCGATATCGGCAAAGCAATACCGATGCGCAACACAAGCCGCTTGGTTGTGATCGTGTAGATCGTCGTGCGCGCGCTGGCCCATGCCAAACCAGATAGGATTCCGACGGCCAACACGGTGAGCGGTAGATACCAGAGAATGGGCTTAGCCGCTTCCATCAATGGCTCACCATCGATCATCCGAAAGAGGATCGTGAACAAAGTAAGGGCTGCGAAATAGACCGCGACTTTACGAACATGGAAGGCATGTGCCGCCATATCCTGCCAGCGAGGTGAACCTTGCCACAGCATTCGCTCGCCCGCGGGCAAAACTTCCGGCAGGCCCCTTACGGGATCAAAGTCGAAATCATCATGGCTCATAGCAAAGCCTCCGAGCGTTGCGGCGTGGCATAAAGATGGCCGCCAGCGTAATAGGCGCAGATTTTATCTTCCTCAAGCCGCGTGACAAAATCCGCATTTTTATGCGCCGGAACGGTGGCGAAATGCTTGCCCAAAATGGATCGAACCGTAACAACGCGCTTTGAGCTGCTGATGCGTGACATCGTGGTTGGCAACAACACGGTACGGCCTTCGATTTCGACCTCGAAATAGCGGATAATGGCTTCGGCCCGATCGAGCCAAACATCTTTTACTTTGCCGCCAATCTTGCCATCCGCACCGACAACGGCCATGCCGCGCGGATCTGGATCATTATGATCAATATGCCATTCGGGAACCGTGCGAAGCGGTACGATCTTAGGCGTCCCGTGGATGGTCACATCCGGAATATCTTGACGCTCGGCATAGGCCGCCGGGCCAACACCATCGAGCATTGGATCACCATCGGGCTTGAGCGGTGCGCCAAGGAAGCCTGCGATGGGTGTCGCTTTGATGGGGCGAGAATCATAAGGTTGCTCGCGTGGGGCCTCAACCTCAGAGCCATCCGCCAACAAAAAGGTTTTGGGGGAGGGGATGGCAGGAAAGCCTTGAACGGTAATGCCCTTCCGCTCGGTTTCAAGCGGGTAGCCTTCGCGCTTGTCTTCGCGGTGAAGATAAAAAATCACCGCTGCAAGAAAGCCCCAAAACAAATAGAGCGTTATTTGGGCTACATCAAAATAACTGGTTATGGCTGCGTGCATATCAGGCCTCCTTATATCCTTCTACCCGTCCTTCTTCCCAATTGGTTTTTGCTTCCCAAGCGGTTTTGGGCGGGGTGCGCCGCATCGCGCGGCTGGTGCCGGAACCGAGTAAAGGTCCCACGATCATCAACGTTGCAAACAGCAACGCAATTTCCAAAATAAAAACGGCGATATATCCGGTTGCAGGATTTTTAAGCTCTAAGCCAAAGGTTCCCGCCATCGCGGCCTTCGAGAGAAGGTCACGCGTTGCGCCGCTGAAGGCGATGCTCAGACCCGCGCAGGTTGCCTGCACACCGCCCCACGTACCAAGCAAAATCCCGCTCATCGCCGCATTCCCAAGGCCCATGGTTGCCGTCAGCGTTCCAACCGCGAACAATCCCGCGCCGATGCCAACACCAAAGCACCCGCTGCGGAAAAGGCCAACGGCTCCAGCCAAAGGCGAAAACACGACCACACCAAAGGAAATGATGCCGAAGAGCAGACCAATCGAGGAGACTTTTAAAGGCTCGATCTTCTGGTTTAAAAGCTGCTCTGATAGCATAAAGCCAATCAACATTCCGCCTGCCAAAATGGCCATCAGCAATGTTGTCTGTCCAACCGCCAAGCCAAAAATCTGGCCGCCAAAAGGCTCCAGCAAAATGTCTTGCATATTGAAGGCGGCGGTGCCTAAGCCAACCACCACCATCAACCGCCCAAAGCCTGGTAAACGGTTGAGCTTGGCCCATGCGTCTTTAAAATCGAGGCTCTTTTTTGACACCGGGTTTTCATCATAACGGCGACGCGGTTCCATCTTCCAAAGCGCGATGCCGTTGAAAACCATGGTGAGAAGCGCCACGCCTTGAATGAGTTGGATGAGGCGTATTTCGTTAAAATTTTTCAAGAGGATGCTATAGGCAATCGCGCTGCCGACCATGCCTAAAAGGAGCATCGTAAACAAAAGCGCGACGACGCGGGGGCGTACAGCTTCGGGAGCCAAATCATTCGCCAGCGCCAAGCCTGCGGTTTGTGTGGTATTAAGCCCAGCGCCTACCAGCAAGAAGGCAAGTCCTGCGCCCAATTGGCCATAAATCATCGGGCCTGTTGTATCGCCTGAGAGCAGCAACAACGCAAACGGCATGATCGCGAAACCGCCAAACTGCATGATGCTGCCAAACCAGATATAGGGTACCCGCTTCCAGCCCAGAACCGAGCGATGCGTATCGGATTTATGCCCGATCAAAGCGCGAAATGGCGCGAAGACCACGGGCAGAGAAACCATCAACCCCACAAGCCAAGCGGGTACCGCGAGTTCGACGATCATAATACGGTTCAGCGTACCTGTGAGCAGCACCGTCGCCATACCAACCGAAATCTGGAACAAAGCCAGACGCAGCAATTTGCCAAGTGGAAGCTCGACCGTTGCCGCATCGGCGAAGGGCAGGAATTGCGGACCAATCCGCTGCCAGCCGCGCGCGATTGTCGTGTTGATATGGCGCAAACCTTTCATAGCCGCTTCAACTCCTGTGCTTTGGAGTGATAAAAGCCGCTGGTGATGTGCTGGTCGCGACCCAGCGCCCAGCCTTCAAAGCGCGCATCCCGATGCACCGTAATCGCGATGCGGTTTGGACGGTGCGGTACAATCCATGGCGAGCGATTACCGCGCGGAAAAAGCTTACCCACAGCCTGCATCGTGCCTAAAATTGGCGTCCAAGGCGCATAGCTAAAATGCACACCGGAACGGCTCATCGCGGTAAACCGCGCCAGCATATTCACCATGTCAGGGTAGGAATAATGGATCACCGAATCCATCGCGACAACGTGATCAAACATCCCAAGCGAGTGATCAATCATATCGCCTGCCAGAAAGGTGATTGTGCCTTTGCCAAGCGTTGCGGGGACGCGCTCTTTGGCGAGCTCTATCAAAGTGGGAGATAGATCGATCGCGGTTACATCCGCGCCGCGTTTGGCGGCTTCAACGGCGAGTGCTCCGGTGCCGCATCCCGCATCTAAAAGACGGCATCCCGTTAGATCGTCGGGCAGAAACGAGAGCAGCGTGTTACGCATCCGGTCCCGCCCGGCGCGCACGGTGGCGCGAATGCCGCTGACGGGTGCATCCGACGTTAGACGCGACCAAGCCACCGCCGCTGTACGGTCGAAATAGGTTTCAATCTTGCTGCGGCGTTCGATATAGGTTGAGGACATCAGTCAAACCCCAAAAAGTCGAAAATATCGCGGTCTTTCATCGAACGCGCTTCGAGCGGTTCGCTATCGATCAACAGAGATGCGGCGAGGCGGAGATATTCTTTCTGCACCGCCACCACCTCGGGCGTCTCGGGCATTTCGAAGAGCGTTGATTTCTTCAGCCGGCTCATCCGAATGGCATCCAAATCGGGGAAGTGGGCGACGCGTTTTAGGCCCGTTGCATCGTTAAAACGATCAATCTGATCGGTGTCTTTGGAGCGATTGGCTATAACGCCGCCAACGCGCACACCATAATTTTTAGCCTTCGCGTTAATAGCCGCAACAATGCGGTTCATCGCAAAGATCGAATCGAAATCATTGGCGGTAACGATCAGTGCGCGATCGGCATGTTGCAAGGGCGAAGCAAAGCCACCGCACACCACATCGCCCAATACGTCGAAAATAACGATGTCGGTTTCTTCCAACAGATGATGCTCTTTCAAGAGCTTTACCGTTTGGCCAACGACATAGCCACCACAGCCCGTACCTGCTGGCGGACCACCGGCCTCCACGCACATAACGCCATTATAGCCTTCATAAACGAAGTCTTCGGGCCGCAATTCTTCGGAATGAAAATCAACCGATTCCAATACGTCGATCACGGTGGGAACCAGTTTTTTTGTGAGCGTAAAAGTCGAGTCATGCTTCGGGTCGCAGCCAATCTGCAACACGCGTTTGCCGAGTTTGGAAAAGGCGGCAGAGAGATTGGACGAGGTTGTCGATTTGCCAATGCCGCCTTTGCCATAGACGGAGAAAACCTTCGCCGTCGTGCCGATGGTAGCAGCGGGATCAAGATGAACCTGCACACTGCCTTCACCATCGCCTCGGCGCGTTACTTGCCTTGGCATACGGTCTAAAAGAATGGTCATGCCGTGGTCTCCGTCCTGTTGTCGTTCGGTTGCGCCCTAGCGGCTAAAATGGGCTTTTGCATCGTAGAGTGTCTCAACATTAATCACCGTAATTCCTAATTCGCTGGCATAGCGTTCGGTATTGCGCTTGGCTTTACCGCGAACAAAGAAGGGAATTTTTTTAAGCTCTTTTTCAGCGTCCGCCGACCAACCCGCTTCAAGATTAACGGCTTGCTGGATGGCTGAAACAATTTCGATTGGCTGAGTAACGTTCTCAGAAACCGTGCTCTTTTGCGCTGCATGGCCGAGATGCGACGGGGCCGCGCCATCATGAAATTCGGCATCATCGCGGAACATATGGATGAGGTGTTCTTCCAAGCCCATCATCAAAGGATGAACCCAGGTATCAAAGATCACATTTGCGCCTTCAAAGCCCATTTGCGGCGAATAGCGCGCGGGGAAATCCTGCACATGCACGGGAGCGGAAATCACCGCGCAGGGTAAGCCCAAGCGTTTCGCAATATGTCGCTCCATTTGCGTGCCGAGAATAAGCTCGGGATGAAGCTCAGCGATACGGGCTTCGACATCGAGATAATCATCGGTGATCAACGCCTCTATGCCAAGCCGCGCCGCTGCATCGCGGACTTGGCGGGCATATTCGCGCGAATAGGTGCCGATGCCAACAACGTCAAAGCCAAATTCGGTGCGGGCCATGCGCTCGGCGGCCAACACATGCGTGGCATCGCCGAAAATAAACACGCGTTTGCCCGTTAAATAGGTTGAGTCAACGGATTTCGAATACCACGGCAAACGGCTCGTTTCCTGGGCAAGAAACGCAGGGGTATCAATACCTGCAAGACGGCCAACTTCTGCGATAAAATCACGCGTTGCACCAATGCCGATGGGGATAGTCGTCGTCATCGGTTGCGCGCAATTCTTCTCCAGCCATCGCCCAGCATTCTCGGCGATTTCGGGATAGAGAATGACGTTGAAGGCCGCATCCCCTAAACGCACAATATCGGAGGGGCGCGCGTCATAAGGAGCAATCACATTCACCGTAACACCAAGGCGCTCCAACAACCGACGGATTTCATTCAGATCATCGCGGTGGCGGAA
>Ga0316217_10001150_pt1 | contig 35529 bp, 33 predicted proteins | sample 1anoAmetaG_FD_203633 | JGI IMG/M metagenome (GOLD analysis project Ga0316217, IMG submission 203633) | Freshwater microbial communities from Trout Bog Lake, Wisconsin, USA - 1anoA | ecosystem: Environmental > Aquatic > Freshwater > Lake > Hypolimnion/Profundal zone | place: USA: Wisconsin...
CCAGGATGGTCAGGCCCGGCAGCAGGCCCTGGATCTCCCCGGGGATCGGCCAGCGCAGGTCCGGCCGGCGCAGGGTCACTCCGGTGATGCGCCGGCCTTCCAGTTCGGGCGCCAGGCCTTGGCGGGTGATTTCCACTTCCGGGAGTTCAGGCATGGACCAGGATACTACTCCACGGGCCGGGCGCCCCAGGTGCGGGGCAGGGGGTCCAGCCGCTCCATGGCGGCGAAGGCCTCACGCTCCAGGGGGTTGGCCCAGTAGAGCTCGCGCATGCCCGGCCAGCGCCGCTGGGTCACCAGGATCCCCAGGGGCCGGAGCAGGTAGCTCCAGGCCTGGGCCAGCCAGGTGCCCAGCGGGCTCCAGCGGCGCATCTGCCGGACGTGGGTCAGTTCGTGGCGGAGGATCTTCCAGGTGTAGGTCTCGGCCCGCACCAGCACCAGCCCCGGCAGGGCCACCCCGAGGATGCCGTCGGGCAGGAAGCGGAACCGCAGCACCAGGGTCGGCGCCGCCCACACCCACAGCCAGAGGACCAGGTCGATGGCCAGCAGGGCGAGCAGATCGGAATGCAGGATGCGGTGCAAGGGAACTCCCGGTGGCCGGGCCCTCCGGACTGCGGCACGGCGCCGGCCTCCAGCCTATACTGAAAAAGCAGGGCGGCCGATCCGAGGTATGGAATGCTCAAGCTTGCTGCGAATCCCCTGGCGGTCCGGTTCCTGGTGTGGCTGGCGGCGGCCATCGTGGCGATGGTGGTCTGGCTGGAACTGGGCGGCGGGTTCGGGCAGGTGCTGGAGTGCCTCAACGATCTGTTCTAGCTGGCGCAGCGCGGCCGAAGTCCGCATCAGCGGCCGCAGGTCTGCGCCGGTAGGCTGAACGGGGACAATAACATGCAGGATTGATGCCGTTTATGCTATCCTGGTTCGCTGGTTTTTGGATTTCCACGTCAGTCAGCGCCCGGTACCCATGATCACCCGGTTTTGCATACCCGCTGGCCCGTCCGGGGCTGGACAGTAAAGGAATGAAACAAATGGCAGAGTTCAATAAGCGGATCCTGTTGCTCGGCTGCGGCGCGGTGGGCCAGTGCACGCTGCCGCTGCTGTTCAGGCACCTGCGGGTCGCCCCCGGCAACGTCACCGTGATGGACTTCGAGGACAAGCGCCAGGCCACCCGCGAATGGACCGAGCAGGGGGTCAGCTTCGTCCAGGACCGCATCACCCGGGAGAACCTGGGCGAGCGGCTCGGCCGCTACCTGGGCGAGGGGGACCTGCTCATCGACCTGGCCTGGAACATCGACTGCTGCGACCTGCTCCAGTGGTGCCACGACCACGGCGTGCTCTACCTGAACACCTCGGTGGAGGTGTGGGACCCGTACGACACCGGCAGCAGCCATCCAACCGAGCGGACGCTCTACTGGCGGCACCTGAAGATTCGCCGGCTGACCGCCGGCTGGCAGACCCCCGGCCCCACCGCGGTGCTGGAGCACGGCGCCAATCCCGGCCTCATCTCCCACTGGACCCGGCAGGGCCTGGTGGACATCGCCCACAAGGTCCTGGCCGACCGGCTGTGGGCCGGCGCCGAGGCCGAGGAACTGCAGCAGCTGGTGAAGAGCCAGACCTGGAACCACCTGGCCCGCAAGCTCGGGGTGAAGGTGATCCACTGCAGCGAGCGGGACACCCAGATCAGCAGCCTGCCCAAGCAGGTGGACGAGTTCGTCAACACCTGGAGCATCGAGGGCTTCCGGGAGGAGGGCACCACCACCGCCGAGATGGGCTGGGGCACCCACGAACGGACCCTGCCCGAGTGGGCCTACACCCATGAGGACGGCCCCCGGAACCAGATCTGCCTGGCCCGCATGGGCATGAACGTGCGGGTCCGCTCCTGGGTGCCGGACATGGCGATCCAGGGCATGGTGGTCCGGCACGGCGAGGCGTTCACCATCTCCGACCACCTGACCGTCCGGGAGGACGGCGAGGCGGTCTACCGGCCCACGGTGCACTACGCCTACTGCCCCTGCGACAGCGCCATCGCCTCGCTGAACGAGCTGCGCGGCTACGACTACCAGCTGCAGCCCAGGCTGCGGATCATGACCGACGAGATCACCCAGGGCGCGGATATCCTCGGCGCCCTGCTGATGGGCCACCCCTACCAGTCCTGGTGGACCGGGAGCCATCTGACCATCGAGCAGGCCCGGGAACGGGTGCCGCACCAGAACGCGACGACGGTCCAGGTGGCCATCTCGGTCATCGCCGCCGCCGCCTGGATCATCGCCCATCCGGACCGGGGCGTGCTGGCGCCCGACGACCTGCCGCACGAATTCATCCTGGAGATCGCCCGGCCCTACCTGGGCCGCAACCTCTCCGCGGCTTCCGACTGGACGCCGCTCAAGGGCCAGGCCAACCACTTCCGGGGCTGGAACCGCCCGGACCTGGATCCGGCCGACCCCTGGCAGTTCAAGAACTTCCTTGTCACCGAGTGCGGGGATTGACCGAAAGGACCTACGTGATCAGCAAGCAGCTCCTCCAAGACCTGGCCCGGGAACACGGCACGCCGCTGTTCGTCATCGATCACGACCAGCTGCGCCGGAACCTGGCCGAGTTCAACCGCTGGCTGCCTCGGGTCCAGCCCTACTTCGCGGTCAAGGCCAATCCCGATCCCGCCATCATCCGGACCCTGTACCAGGCCGGGGCCAGCTTCGACGTGGCCTCGCTGCCGGAGTTCAACCTGGTCCACGAGAACATCAAGGACCTGCCGGCCCAGGAGCGCCAGGACTTCATCTGGGACAAGATCATCTACTCCCACCCCATCAAGGCCAACGAGACCCTCCAGGCGCTGGACCAGTACAAGCCGCTGGTGACCTACGACAACTACGAGGAGATCAAGAAGGTCAAGAAGTACGCGCCCAACGTGGGCATGCTGCTGCGGCTGCGGGTGCCCAATACCGGCGCCATGGTCGAACTGTCCTCCAAGTTCGGCGCCGAGCCGGGCGAGGCGGTGGACCTGATCGAGGCTTCGGAGAAGGCAGGGATCACCGTGGAGGGCCTGAGCTTCCACGTGGGCAGCCAGACCACCAACTTCCAGAACTTCGTCCAGGCCCTGAACATGGCTTCGGAGATCTTCAAGGAGGCCCGGCTGCGCGGCTTCACCAAGATGAACCAGCTGGACATCGGCGGCGGCTTCCCGGCCCCCTACGACGAGAACGTCAAGCCCTTGCGCGAGCTGGCCCTGATCCTCAACGACGCCATCTCGAGGCTGTTCCCCGAGGACGTGGCGATCCTGGCCGAGCCCGGCCGCTACCTGGTGGCCACCGCCTGCACCTCAGTGTCGGAAGTCATCGGCAAGGCCTTCCGCGACGGCCGGCAGTGCTACTACATCAACGACGGGGTCTACCACACCTACTCCGGGCAGCTGTTCGACCACTGCCACTACCCGGTGCGCCCGTTCAAGGACGGCCCCCAGTCCATCTGCGCCGTGTTCGGCCCCACCTGCGACGCCCTGGACACCATCACCCTGGCCGAGGAGCTGCCTGACATGGAACTGGGCGACCTGGTCTACAGCGAGAACATCGGCGCCTACAGCCACGCGTCGAGCACCTCGTTCAACGGCTTCCCCCCCGCCAAGGTCATCCATCTGAACCTGTAGGCAGCCGGGCGAAGCAGCGTGGCGGGCCGGACCGGGAAGCGGCTTTGCCTGTCTTCAGGACCCGCGGCGCAGGGTCTCGACGTCCAGGGCGTCCTGGGGCCTGCCCGTGGCGAGCTTGTTGCGGATCAACTCGTCCAGGCCGATGACCCGGACCGGCTGATCGCCGTAGCGGGATTCGATCCGGTGGTCCCAGGCCTCCTGGAAGGTCACGCCGTCGATGCCGGTAAGGACATCGATCCGGTTGGGCGGTAGTCCCATCTGGAACACGATTCCGGGAGACTGAAGATCCTGCAGGGTTAGGGTGCCCACGGGGGCGCCGAAGGCGGCCAGGGCCTTCCATACCTTCCGGGCGTTCGCCTCGTCGGCGCGGACCCAGACGTCGAGGTCCTTGGTGAAGCGGGGATGACCGTGCACCGCGAGGGCATAGCCGCCCACCACCAGGAATTCAGTGCCCGTGTCGTTCAATGCGGCAAACAGATCTCTGAAGTCGGGGTTCGTCGTCATCGGGTCGGGTCCATGCCAAGTACTCCAGGGTGAGATCCCACAGAGCTTCCATCTGGGCCTGGGGGGAACGGTCGGCCATGGGATCGAGATCGGGACTCCGCTGATCCTGGTGGAGCTGGATCACTCGGGAGGTGCCTTGGCGGCGTCGGGCTTCGGGTCGCATCTCTTCATTTTACCATTCTTTTCCGGTTGTCCAAGGTCTGGCTGCGCGGGTCTTGATGGACCCAATGGTCATGCCTCGACCATCCACTGGTAGGCAGGCTGGACCGTGATGCCTGCCGGCACCTCGGGCGGAGCGCCGTCCCGGGTCAGCGTCAGCAGGCGCCGGCCCGCCCTGGGGAAAGCGCTGCCCGCTCCCGCCAGGGCCCGCAGTTCACGCGCCGAGACCGCGGGATCGCTGGCGTCGGCGCAGACCTGGATCAGTTCCTCGCCGCCTTCCGGGCTCCGGGCCAGGAAATCCACCTCGTACCCCTCGGCGGTGCGCACGTAGGTCACGGCGCAGCGCCGCCGTTCCAGTTCGATGAGCACGGCGGTCTCCAGGGCGTGCCCCAGGTTGCTCCGGCCGCTGCGGTCGAACCAGGGGATCAGGCCGGGATCGGCCGGATAGGCCTTGCGCGGATTGACCATGCGCTGGCGTTCGGAGCTGGACTCCATCCACACGGTGCGCACCAGGAAGCAGTCCTCGAGGTGGGCCAGCAGCTGGTGCACCGTGTCGCGGGAAATGGCCACGCCCTGGCTCTTCAAGGCCCCGTGGAACTTCTCGACGCTGAACAGGGTGCCGGCGTTGCCCAGCAGGTGCCGCACCAGCCAGCGCAGGCCGGTGAGGTTGGTGACGCCGTGGCGCTCCATGACGTCCCTGAGCATGGCCACGTCCACATAGTCCCGCAGCAGCTGTCCTCGGGCGGCCGGGCCCAGGCCCTGGGCCTCGGGGAAGCCGCCCACGGAGAGCCAGTCGAGGAAGGCCTTTTCCAGCGCAGATCGCTCGGCGGCGGTGCCGTGGCCGGGATGCCCGGGAACCGCCTGGCCCCGGTGGCGCAGGGCTTCGGGGAAGCTGAACGGGAACAGCGGCACTTCCCAGGCCCGGCCGCGCAGGGCCGAGGCGATCTCCCTTGAGAGCAGGGCCGCGGAGGAACCCGTCAGGATGACCTCGGCCGAGCCTTGATCCAGGAGCCGGCGGACGAAGCGCTCCCAGCCGGGCACCACCTGGATCTCGTCGAAGCACCAGGTGACGGTTTGCTGCGGGCCCACGGGGGGGGCCTGCCGGCCGTATTCCTCCAGCAGGAAACCCAGGTGGGCTCCTGGCAGGCCGGCGAGCCGCTCGTCCTCGAAATTCAGGTAGGGCAGGCGGACCCGGGCCGAACCGGCGGCCAGCCGCTCTCGTCTCATCTGGTGTAGGAAGGTGGTCTTGCCGGATCGCCGCATGCCAACGACCACCGTGGCCTTGCCCGGCAGGCCGGTGGCGCCGTGGACGCGCCGGGGCGTGCTGGCCGGGATCGGCGCGACCAGGGATTCCGCGAGGTTCTCGGTCAGCGCTTCTCTCATGGCAGTGTTCAGCGGTTCCATCATGCTTGAATTCTCCTCCTGAAAAGGAGAATTTGATAAAAATTTCTCCTTCTCAAAGGGAGAATTTTAACGTGAATGGTCCTTCTAGGAAGGAGAATTGGCCCTGAGCCACGACTCGTGCGGTTGTTCGGTAGTTTGGACGCTTGGAGATACCATCATCCCCTGCCCGCCCGGCATGTCTTGGGATCGCATGGGTTAGTGATATAAAAAATAATTCGTTCTGATATTATCGGCCCATGACATTTCGGCGCCCCTCCCGCAGCTCTTCAGCCATGGTCCTGGGATGCCTGCGTTGTTGTGCCGCGGCGCTGCTCATGGCGGCCCCGGCGACAGCATGGGCCGCCCATGCCTATGCCCAGTTCGGCGATATCAAGTACCCGGCCGGCTTCGACCACTTCGCGTGGGCCAACCCGGACGCGCCCAAGGGCGGCGAGCTGACCCTGGTGCCGCCCCTGCGCATCTCCCAGTTCGACAAGTACAATCCCTACACCCTCAAGGGCACTTCGCCGCCGGGGCTGAGCGAACTGCTGCTGGAGAGCCTGCTCACCGGCACCTACGACGAGCCCACCACCGCCTACGGCCTGCTGGCCGAGGATGTCGCGGTGGCGCCGGACCACCTGTCCGCCACCTTCCGGATCAACCCGGCCGCCCGCTTTCACGACGGCCACCCGGTGCTGGCTGAGGACGTGAAGTTCAGCTTCGACTCCCTCACTGGCAAGCTCTCCCACCCGGCCTACCGGGCCATGTTCGCCGATGTGAAGGACGCCACCGCGCTGGGCGAGCGCACGGTGGTGTTCCATTTCCGCCGGGCCAGCGCCGAGCTGCCGCTGATCGTGGGCGGCATGCCGGTGTTCAGCCACCTGTGGGGCGGCGGCAAGCCGTTCGACCAGATCATCACCGATATCCCCATCGGCAGCGGCCCGTACCGGGTGGGCCGGGTGGATTTCGGCCGGGACATCACCTACCAGCGCGACCCCGGCTACTGGGCGGCCGGGCTCAACGTGCGCAGGGGCCAGTACAACTTCGACCGGGTCACCTACAAGATCTACAAGGACACCACCGCCCAGACCGAGGCGTTCAAGGCCGGGGAGTTCGACTACATCCAGGTGTTCTCGGCCCGGGAATGGGCCCGCACCTATGTGGGCAGGAAGTTCGACTCCGGCCAGCTGGTGCGGCGCAATCTGCCCAGCGGCAACGCCGGCGATTTCCAGGGGTTCCTGATCAACACCCGGCGCCGGCAGTTCGCCGATGTGCGGGTGCGCCAGGCGCTGGAACTGGCGATGGACTTCGAGTGGATGAACCGGGAGTTCTTCTACGACAACTACACCCGGGTGCGGGGCTTCTTCAACGCCAGCGATTTCGAGGCCAAGGGCCTGCCGGGGCCGGACGAGCTCAAGCTGCTGGAGCCGCTGCGGCACGAACTGCCGCCGGAGCTGTTCACCCAGCCGGTGCCCCTGCCGCCATCGACGGATCCGCCCGGCAGTCTGCGGGCCAACCTGCGCCAGGCCCAGCGGCTGCTGAAGGAAGCGGGCTGGAGCTACCGGGACGGCGCCCTGCGCAACGCCGCGGGCGAACCGCTCACCATCGAGTTCCTGGACAGCGAAGGCTCCATGGGCCGGATCGTCACTCCGTACATGCAGGCCCTGGCCCGGCTGGGGATCGACGCCCGCTACCGGGTGGCGGACTTCGCCCTGCTGCAGAAGCGGCTGGACGTGTTCGACTTCGATATCACCAGCATCCGCAATGTGGGCAGCGAGGCGCCGGGCAGCGAGCTCAAGGACCGGTTCACCAGCGCCTCGGCGGCCAACGAGGGCTCGGGCAACCTGATGGGGGTGCGCGATCCGGCGGTGGATACCCTGGTGGAAGCCGCCACCGCCGCCACCACCCGGCCCGAGCTGGTGGCCCGGCTGCGGGCCCTGGACCGGGTGCTGCGCTTCGGCCACTACTTCGTGCCGGCCTGGTTCTCCAATTCGTTCCGGATCGCCTACAAGGCCCGCCAGTTCGGGGAGCCCCGGGTGCTTCCCCGCTACTTCCAGCCGGAAGGGTGGATCATCTCCACCTGGTGGTCCTTGCACCCCTAGGAGACGCGCCATGTGGGCCTACATCCTGAAACGGCTGCTGCTGATGATCCCGACCCTGTTCGGGATCCTGGCCATCACCTTCGCCGTGATCCAGTTCGTGCCGGGCGGGCCGGTGGAGCAGATGGTGCACCAGCTCCAGGGCCGCAACGCCGCCGGCGAGGGCCCGGCCGCCGCCGGCCTGGGCTACCGGGGCCGCCAGGGGGTGGACGCGGTGCGCATTGCCGAGATCCGCAAGCTGTACGGCTTCGACCGGCCGGTCCACGAGCGCTTCTGGAAGATGCTCAAGCAGTTCGCCCGGTTCGACCTGGGCCGGAGCTTCTACCACAACGAGGACGTCTGGCAGCTGATCAGGGAAAAGCTGCCGGTGTCCATCAGCCTGGGGGTGTGGAGCTTCCTGCTCACCTACCTGGTGTCGGTGCCGCTGGGCATAGCCAAGGCGGTGCGGGCCGGCACTCGGTTCGACACCGCCTCCACCCTGGTGGTGCTGGTGGGCTACGCCATCCCCAGCTTCGTCATGGGGGTGCTGCTGCTGGTGGTGTTCGCCGGGGGCGCCTTCGCCCAGTGGTTCCCGCTGCGCGGGCTGACCTCGGTGAACTGGGACAGCCTGTCGCTGCTGGGCAAGGTCGTGGACTACCTGTGGCACATCGTGCTGCCGGTCACCGCCATGGTGCTGGGCAGCTTCGCGGTGATCACCATCATGACCAAGAACTCGGTGCTGGAGGAGATCCACAAGCAGTACGTGCTCACCGCCCGGGCCAAGGGGGTAAGCGAACGCAACGTCATGTGGCGCCATGTGTTCCGCAACGCGCTCATCCCGATCATGACCGGCTTCCCGGCGGCCTTCGTCGGCGCCTTCTTCTCCAGCTCGCTGCTGATCGAGACCCTGTTCTCCCTGGACGGCCTGGGCCTGCTCTCCTACGAGTCGGTGATCCGGCGCGACTACCCGGTGGTGCTGGGCAGCCTGTTCTTCTTCACTCTGATCGGCCTGGTCACCACCCTGATCCGCGACCTGAGCTACCTGTGGGTGGATCCGCGGGTGAAGTATGACTGAGGCCCGGCAGAATCCCTGGCGCCGCGCCTGGCTGCGCTTTTGCGGCAACCGCCTGGGCTACCGCAGCCTGCTGGTGTTCCTGGCGCTGGTCGCGCTGAGCCTGTTCGCGGAACTGCTGTCCAACGACAAGCCGCTGCTGGCGCGCTACGGCGGCCGCTGGTACGTGCCCATCGTCCAGACCTTGCCCGAGACCAGCTTCGGCGGCGACTTTCCCACCCCCACCGACTACCTGGACCCGTTCATCCGCGACCAGTTCAGGAAGCCCGGGAACTTCATCCTGTTCCCGATCAACCGCTACCACCACAGCACCATCAACTACTTCTCCAACGTGCCCAACCCCGCCCCGCCGAGCTCCCAGAACTGGCTGGGCACCGACGACCGGGGCCGGGACCTGCTGGCCCGGCTGCTGTACGGGTTCCGGCTCTCGGTGCTGTTCGCCCTGGCGGTGACCGTGGTCTGCACCGTGGCCGGGATCGTCTACGGCGCGGTGCAGGGCTACTTCGCCGGCTGGACCGATATCGCCATGGAGCGGCTGGTGGAGATCTGGGGCGCCATGCCCACCCTGTACCTGCTGATCATCTTCTCGGCATTCTTCGCGCCCAGCGTCTGGCTGCTGATCGGCCTGATCTCGGTGTTCGGCTGGATGGGGATCTCCGCCTACGTGCGCGCCGAGTTCCTGAAGAACCGCACCCTGGACTATGTGCGCGCGGCCCGTGCGCTGGGCCAGAAGAACCGGGTGATCATCTTCCGGCACATCCTGCCCAACTGCATGACCCCGGTGATCACCCTGATCCCGTTCGAGATGGCCGGCGCCATCGGCGCGCTCACCAGCCTGGACTTCCTGGGCCTGGGGGTCCCGGAGGGCACACCCAGCCTGGGCGAGCTGCTGGCCCAGGGCAAGAACAACCTGGACGCCTGGTGGATCTCCCTGGCCACCTTCACCGTGCTGGTGGTGACCCTGGTGCTGCTGATCCTGGTGGGGGATGCCCTGCGCGACGCGCTGGATCCCCGCAAGGCCGTCGAGGAGGAGCCGTCATGAGCCTGCTCGAGGTCAAGGACCTGTGCATCAGCTTCGGCGCCCGCCAGGTGGTGGACCGGGTCTCGTTCACCCTGGATCCTGGCGAGAAGCTGGCCCTGGTGGGGGAGTCCGGCTCCGGCAAGACCGTCACCGCCCTGTCCACCCTGCGCCTGTTCGACGCCGCGCGGCTGCGGGGCAGCATCCGGTTCGGCGGCCGGGAGGTGCTTTCGATGAATCCGGCCGAGCTCCAGGCGCTGCGGGGCAACGAGATCGCGGTGATCTTCCAGGAACCCATGACCGCGCTCAACCCGGTCCTGACCATCGGCGCCCAGATCATGGAGGCGCTGATGCTGCACACCGGCTGCGGCAAGGGCGAGGCCCGGGCCCGGGCCGTCGCCGCGCTGGCCCGGGTGGAGGTGGCCGAGCCGGAGCGGCGGGTGGACAGCTACCCCCACCAGCTGTCCGGCGGCCAGCGCCAGCGGGCCATGATCGCCATGGCGCTGGCCTGCGACCCCAAGGTCCTGATCGCCGACGAGCCCACCACCGCCCTGGACGAGAGCATCCGCTTCCAGATCCTCGATCTCCTGGACCGGATCCGGGTGGAGCGCGGCCTGGCGGTGCTGATGATCACCCACGACCTGAACCTGGTGCGCCGGTTCGCCGACCGCGTGGCGGTCATGGAGCGCGGGGTGCTGGTGGAGCAGGGCAGCATGGTCCAGGTGATGGAGGCGCCCAGCCATCCCTACACCCGGAGGCTGATCGACAGCCGCTGCGGCCGGGAGGCGGGTCCGGCCGGCCAGGGCTGCGTGCTGGCCGGGCGCCGGGTGCGGGTGGCCTACCCGGTGCACCGGCCGGGCATCCGCGGCTGGTTCCGGCGCGGCTCGTTCACCGCGGTGCACGGCGCGGACTTCACCCTGGCCCCGGGGGAGACCCTGGGGGTGATCGGCGAATCCGGCTCGGGCAAGACCAGCCTCGCCCTGGCGCTGCTGGACCTGACCCCTTCGGCCGGCGAGGTGGAGGTCGAAGGCAAGGTCTGGGGCCGGCTCACCCGGGAGCAGAAGCGCGGCCTGCGCCGGCACATCCAGGTGGTGTTCCAGGACCCGTTCTCCTCGCTCTCGCCGCGCATGACCATCCAGCAGATCGTCGGCGAGGGCCTGCGGATCCACGAGCCGGGCCTGGACCGCGTCCAGCGCCGGACCCGGATCCTGGCGGCCTTGGCGGACGTGGGCCTGGCCGAAGACGGTTCGGCCGAAGGGCTGCTGGACCGCTATCCCCACGAGTTCTCCGGCGGCCAGCGCCAGCGGGTGGCCATCGCCCGGGCGCTCATCGTGAACCCGCGGATCGTGGTGCTGGACGAGCCCACCAGTTCGCTGGACGTGACCATCCAGAAGCAGGTGCTGCAGCTGCTGGCGCAGCTGCAGCGCCGCCACGGCCTGAGCTACGTGCTGGTGACCCACGATATCGACGTGGTGCGGGCCATGGCCCACCGGGTGCTGGTGATGAAGGACGGCCGGGTGGTGCGGCAGGGCCCGGTGGATCAGGTGCTCTCCGACCGGCTCTGGGAGGAGCTGGGGCAGGATCCGTCTTGAATTAAAATTTTATAATGTTGAAGGACGGTATGGCCTCAACCGAGTGCGTGGCCATGGGCTTGTAAGCAGATGCGTGGGATGTCCAGAGCTTGCATAATTATTATTTGATCATATATTGAGACTGGCTCGCAAAAGGAGGCCATATGAGGGTTCTTCGGATCATTGTTCCAACACTGTGCCTGCTCGCCCTGGCCATGGCCTGCCAGTCGCCCGGGACCAGCCAGATGGCGAAGAAGAACATGGATCCAAGCTATGAGCGCGGGCCCGGCGGCAAAAATTAGCCTTCCGGCCGGCTTCGGGCTCAGACTGCCTTCAGCAGCGCCCGGAGCGCCAGTCCCCCGCCCAGCGCCACCAGGACGATCCCCATTCCCCGCATGAACCTGGCCATGGACCGGAGACTCACCCGGTCCCGCCACTTGCCGGCCAGCCAGAGCAGGGTCACGAACCAGGCGATGATGCCCGCGCAAACCGACGCCGCGAAGGGCAGCGCCCCCGCCCGGTCCATGGCCAGCAGGCCGGTGCTGTGCAGGGCCGCCACCGCGGCGGTCCAGGTGAGGATGAGGGTCGGATTGACGGCGGTGATGAGGAAGCCCAGCGCGAAGCTGCGCTTGCGCCCCTTGCGGCCGGTCTCCGGCCGGGCCCCGGGAGGCCTGCCCAGAAGCATGGCCAGCCCCAGGGCCAGCAGGATGACCCCGCCGGCCGCCCTGGCCGCCGGAAGCACCATCGGGTAGCGGGCCAGCACCGCCGACAGGCCCCAGAAGGCCAGCAGGGCATAGAGGCTCTCGGCCAGCGCCCCGCCCACCGCCACAAAGAGAGCGTGGCGCGGGTCCCGGGCCAGGCCGAGATGCAGCACCAGCACGGAGATCGGCCCGGCCACCGGCATCGAGCCGATGAAGCCGAAGGCGAATCCGACCAGGGGGGTGAGCATGCCGGGGCCCGCTAGCGGGAACGCTTCCAGCAGTCGAGGAGGTGATCGTCCACCAGGCCCGCCGCCTGCATGTAGGCATACATGATGGTGGGCCCCACGAACTTGAAGCCGCGCCGCCGCAGGTCCTTGCTCAGGGCCTCGGCCTCGGGGGTGACCGCTGGCACCTCGGCCATGGAGCGCCACCGGTTCACCCGGGGGCCCGATCGCCACAGGTAGGCGTCGAAGCTGCCGAACTCGGCCTGGACCTCCAGGAAGGCCCTGGCGTTGGTCACCGCCGAAGCCACCTTGAGCCGGTTGCGGACGATGCCCGGGTCCTGGAGCAGGGCTTCCACCCGGTCCGGCCCGTAGCCGGCCACCACCCGCGGGTCGAAGCCGGCGAAGGCCCGGCGGTAGGCCTCCCGCTTGCGCAGCACGGTGATCCAGCTGAGGCCGGCCTGGGCGCCCTCCAGGGTCAGCAGTTCGAACAGGTGGCGGTCGTCGTGGACCGGGATGCCCCACTCCTGGTCATGGTAGGCCGCATAGAGGGGATCGGCGCCGCACCAGGGGCAGCGGGGCCTGGCGTCAACCGGAGCGCCCGCGGGCTCAGGCATGGGCGTCGCGCAGGAATTCCCGCAGCCGCTCCAGGGCCTCCATCATGCAGGGGAACCCGGCGGTGGGCGCCAGCAGCAGGATGGTGTGCTCCAGTTCGTCCGGGGTGCAGCCGGCCTCCAGCGCCTTGGTCATGTGGGTGATCTGGGCCTTGCCGTAGCCCAGGGCGGCCGAGGTCGCCAGCTTCACCAGCCAGCGGGTCTTCTCGTCCAGCGGGCCGCCCTGCTCGTGGACCGTGCGGCCGAACCGGCTGTAGGCCTCGTAGAGTTCAGGATGGCGCTCGATCAGGCTGTCCAGGTTCTCCCGGATCTTCATGGTCCCTCCCGCTGTGGCCAAGAACAACCTTAAGGCAGACCGTCCCACCGAGATAGGCCCTAAGATCGAAGGCGGCCCACCTGGCGCCGACGAGGCACGCATGAGCTGGAGAATCATGAAGCGGCGCACCCGGATCGATATCGTCCGGGGCATGGTCATGGTGGGGCTGGCCGCCGCGATCACGGTGTACTTCACGGCGGTGAATCCCGCGGACGACCCGCTGGGCAACCCGCTTGAAAACTCCAAGATCTACCAGCGCGAGATGGAGATGGTCGGGGGCACCGCCAATGTGGTGGCCAGCCAGATCACCGGCTGGGTCAAAGGGCTCTGGCAGGGCCGGACGTTGGCCTTCACCCTGGCCATCCTGACGCTGGTGATCGCGCTGGGATTCATGTTCATCACCGAGGACCAGCCGCCAGGGCAGGGCGAGTAAGGTCTGTGGCGGTATCTGTTGAATGGTTTATAATAATACCGGCCTGGCGGCCATGGAGACCCCGACGTGCTGACCCGGATCCTGCAGGCGCTCTGCCTGAGCCTCGCGTTCCTGCCCCTGGCCGCGGCGGAGGCCCCGCCGCGGCGGGTCCTGTTCCTGTGCACCGGCAACTTCTTCCGCAGCGCCTTCGCCGAGCACTACTTCAACTTCCTGGCGGCCCGGAACCGCGGGCTCCCCGAAGGCGACCCCCGGCGCAAGCAGGTGGTGTGGCAGGCCGAATCCCGGGGCCTGGACCCCAGCCAGCTGACCGCCTCCCAGCGGGCGGCGCGGATGTCCCACTACACGGTGGCGCGGCTGAAGCAGCTGGGCGTGCCGGTTCGCGAAGAGCCCCGCACCGGGCTGCCGGCGCACCAGCCCACCCTGCTGACGATCGAGGACCTGCAGCGGTTCGACCGGGTCATCGCCATGCACGACCCCAGCCACCGGCCGATGCTGCGCAAGTTCATCCAGCGCCACCAGAAGAAGGGGGAGGAGCACCGGGAGCTGGAGGAGCGGGTGGTATACTGGAACATCATGGACGTGGTGCGGGGACCGGCCATTCCGTTGACGCCGGAGCAGCAGGCCAACCGGTCGCTGGATGAGCTGCAGAAGGCGGTGGAGGGGTTGTTCGATTCGCTTTAGCGGCCGGTCCGGGTCTTGTCTGGGGGTTGACGAGTCCCAAATTGGGACTACCCTTCTGGGATGAGGATTCTTACTTTCGGGACCCTTCAAACCTTCTGGTCGAGCCACCCACTGGCGGAAATGCCATTGAAAACTTGGTTTTCCGTAACCAAGGCAGCGAGCTGGAGAAATTCGGCCGAGGTTGTCGACACGTTCAATACGGCCAGCATCCTCCCCGATGACCGTATCGTGTTCAACATCCATGGGAATACATTCAGATTGGTGGCTTCAATTAATTACTCAAGAAGCACGGTCTTCGTGAAATTCATTGGAACCCACGCCGAATACGACCGCATCAATGCGAAGACGATTTCACTTTACTGAGATGAATCCATGATCATCCACCCGATCCGTACAGATGAAGACCTCAAGAAGGCCGGCAAGCGAATCGAGGTTCTCTGGGACGCCGCCCCGGGAACCCTCGAGGAGGAGGAACTCGAACTGCTGACTGAGCTCGTCTGCGCCTACGAAGAAAAGCACTGCCCGGTCATGCCGCCACATCCCCTGGAGGCGATCAAGGCCATGATGGACATGAAGGGCATGACCATTGCCGATCTTGCCCCGATCATGCCCAGGAATCGGGCCTACGAAGTCCTGAGCGGAAGGCGTCCGCTCAACCTGAGGATGATGCGTGGCCTCCATGAACTTCTGGGCATCCCGTTCGAATGCCTGATGCAGGAATACCCGCTCAAGGTGTCCTGAAAGCAGGGAAGACCGCCCTCAGCCCCGCTTCAGCGCCCTGGCCCTGCGCTCCTGCAGCAGCACCCATGCCGCCTCGGCATCCAGGGTCCCGGCCAGCAGGTCCTCGGTGGCGCAGCCGATCTGGTCCACCAGTTCCAGGCTCCGGCACTGGACGCCGTAGCGGGCCAGCACCGGCACGGCGCGCCGGCTCAGCACCCGGGTTGCCAGTTCCCGGATGCCCAGCCGGGCCACCAGGAACGCCGCGGCGCGGCCGGTGACCCGGTCCACCAGGCGGGTGCCGGCGGGGTCGGCGCCGCCCTGGGCGAACCAGTCCTCCAGGTCGAACAGCGGGTGCAGCCAGTGCTTGTCGCTGGAATAGAGCGCCGCGGAGCCCCGGTACAGCCGCAGGGTCAGCGGCTCCGGCAGTTCCGGGTCCTGCTCAGCCTTCACGGCCGGCGTCCTGGGCCCCGGGCAGGTAGCGCGCCATGAGCCGCAGCACCGCGAAGCCGCCCAGGATCTGCAGCAGCATGCCGGGCACCCGGAGCCGGGCCATGGCCAGGCAGGGCTGGAAGCCGGCGTGGATCAGCAGGGGCAGCAGCACCAGCGCCTGGTGCGCCAGCACCAGCAGGGCCAGGAGCGGCAGGGTCGGCCGGGGCCGGCGGGAGGACAGGAGGGAAGCCATGGCGCCCAGCAGGGCGGACTGCAGCATGATGTCCTGCAGCATCGGCCCCGGCGGCATGCCGGTCAGGAAGTGGTTGGCCAGGGGCGACAGCAGGCCGGTCAGGACGCCCGCCTGGGCGCCGAAGCGCCAGCCGGCGACCAGGGTGAAGAAGAAGATCGGCAGCAGGATCCGGCCGGCGTCCGGGATCTGGTGCACCGCGTAGGGCAGGGCCAGGTTGCCCAGGACCATGGCGGCGATGGCCAGGCTCAGCTTGCCGGTGCCCAGGGCCGAGCGGTACTGGAGGACTTCGGGGTTCGTGCTGGCGTGGCTCACCGGGACTCCTGGAAGGGAAGACGGACGATCCAGGCATTCTACCACTTCCGTCCTCAGGGTTTCGGTCCCGCCTCGACGGTCATCTGGTTGCGCACGCCGCGGATGCCCTCGATGTTCTTGACGGTGCTGGACACCCGGTCCTTTTCCGCCTTGCTGGCGGCCGCGCCGGCGAGCTGGACGATCCCGTTCTCGGTGTGGACCTTGGTGTGCAGGGCGCTGGTGGCCTTGTTGAACAGCAGCGCCAGTTTCACCTGGGCGGTGATGGAGGCGTCGTCGATCTTCTTGCGGATGGCCTTGCGCCTAGGATGAGGTTCGGCGGCCACGGTCACCTCGTCCACCACCCGGACCACCCCGTCCAGCCCCTGGACATACTCCAGGGCCAGGCGCTTCTGGGCCTCGTTCTCCGCCTCGCCCTGGAGCGTGACCACCCCCTTGCTCGCGGTCGCCTTGATCCTGGCCGGGCTGAGGCCCCGGTGGAACAGCAGGGCGGCTTGGACCCGGTTGCGCAGCGTGCTGTCCGGCGTGATGCCCCCGGGCTCCGCCTTGAGGTTCAGCTGGTTGTTGACGCTCCTGACCCCGGGCAGCCCGGCCAGCGTCTCCTCCGCCAGCGACTTGTGCAGATCATCCAGCACCTCCCCGGTCAAAGTCACCGCCCCGTGCTTGACGACAATGACAATCTTGTCGTCCGCGAGGTAAGTCTTGAAGTTGTAAGACCCCCGCGCCGCCGCGACGATCCGCTCATCCGTCTCCGTCGCCGCGAGCGGCGACACGGAAGCAATCACCACCACAGCGCCCAGACGAAAGGCCCCCTGCGAACAAAGCGGCATGGCAATTCTCCTGTAACGGACCCGGTCCAAAGCCGGAACCCGATCCTTCCCCCACTCCATGCCGCCTCCCCGCCAAGAGTTCCAGTGCCCCTCAGCAAAAGGACCCCGGCCCCCAGGTCTCAGCCCTCCCGCTGCCGAGAGAGGCGCGCCCAGCGCCGAACCGGCAGCGACTCAGCCCGGGGGACCCGTACGGGAAAGCCACCGAGCGACAAAGACAAAGGCCCGGCAAAAGCCGGGCCTTGTCTTTGGAGCCGCTTGCCGGATTCGAACCAGCGACCCTCTCATTACGAATGAGATGCTCTACCAGCTGAGCTAAAGCGGCCATGCCGGCTGGAGCAGCCGGACCCGAACCCCAAGACTAGCAAAGGCGGGGACAGTTGTTCAAGTCTGGAGTTGGCCCAACCTCCGGCCTCGATGATAGGCTTCAGAAGGACCAACCAGATCCGGGGGAGCGATCCGATGACAGCATCCAGCAAGAAGGTGTTCGTCCTGGACACCAACGTCCTGCTCCACGATCCCATGTCCATCAACCACTTCCAGGAACACGACATCGTCATTCCCATCGTGGTGATCGAAGAGATCGACACCTTCAAGAAGGACCAGTCCGAGATCGGCCGCAACGCCCGCATGGTCTCCCGGCAGCTGGACCACCTGCGGCTGAACGGCTCCCTGAGCCAGGGCGTGGTCATGGAGGGCGGCGGCACCCTGACCGTGGACGTGACGCCCCACCCGCTGGACCTGGGCCTGGCGGCCCTGGACAAGCACAAGGCGGACAACCAGATCCTCGCCTGCGCCCTGGGCCAGCTGTCCAAGCGCAAGGAGAAGGTGGTGCTGGTGTCCAAGGACACCAACCTGCGCATCAAGGGCGACGCCCTGGGGCTGCAGGCCGAGGACTACACCACCGACCGGGTGGCCCTGGACGAGCTGTACACCGGCACCGCGGTCTGGACCGTCGACCCGGTGAAGCTGGACATGCTGTTCGACGGCGGCCTGGCCTGCGAGGACCAGGCCTTCAGCCCGAACCAGTTCATCACCCTGGTGGACCAGTCCAACGACACCCACACTGCCCTGGGCCGCTTCTATGCCGCCGACGGCCGCATCCATCCGCTGAAGCGGGTCGAGATGCCACCCTGGGGGGTGAAGCCGCGCAACCGCGAGCAGCAGTTCGCCCTGGAGCTGCTGCTGGACGACTCGGTACAGGTGGTGACTCTCCTGGGCAAGGCCGGCACCGGCAAGACCCTGCTGGCCATCGCCGCGGGCCTGCAGCAGGTGGTGGACGAGGAGCGCTTCAACAAGCTCCTGGTGAGCCGGCCGGTGATGCCCATGGGCCGCGACCTGGGCTTCCTGCCGGGGGACGTCTCGGAGAAGCTGCGCCCGTACATGCAGCCCATCTACGACAACCTCGACTTCATCGTGGCCGCCAACATGGAGCAGCGGCGGCGGTCGTCCATGACCCCGGCCCAGCTGGAGGAGGGCGGCTACATGAGCGTCGAGCCGCTCACCTACATCCGCGGCCGCAGCATCCCCAACCAGTACATCATCGTGGACGAGGCCCAGAACCTCACCCCGCACGAGGTGAAGACCATCCTCACCCGGGCCGGGGACGGCACCAAGATCGTCCTCACCGGCGACGCCTTCCAGATCGACAACCCCTACGTGGACGCCTCCACCAACGGCCTCAGCTACCTGGCGGAGCACTTCAAGCACCTGGACATCGCCGGCCACGTCACCCTGGTCAAGGGCGAACGCAGCAAGATCGCCGAACTGGCCGGCAACCTGCTCTAGAAGTGCGGCCCTGATTAGGCGAAGATGCTCTTATGATCAACGCTTCTCCCTCGGACGCCCTCGATCTGCTCCTGAAGGGCACGGTCACCTGTCACACCAAGGAACTCCTGCTGTCCCGGCTGCGTTCGGGGCGGCCGCTGCGCATCAAGGCGGGGTTCGACCCCACCGCGCCCGACCTGCACCTGGGCCACGGGGTGCTGATCCGGAAGATGGCCCAGTTCCAGCAGCTGGGGCATACGGTCATCTTCCTGATCGGCGATTTCACCGGGCTGATCGGCGATCCCACCGGCAAGAAATCCACCCGGCCGGCCCTGAGCCGGGAGCAGATCGAGGCCAACGCCGAGACCTACAAGTCCCAGGTGTTCAAGATCCTGGACCCGGACAAGACCGAGATCCGGTTCAACAGCGAATGGATGGGCAACCTGCGGGGCGAGGACTGGATCCGCCTGGCCAGCAAGTTCACCCTGGCCCAGATGCTGGAGCGCAACGACTTCAGCAAGCGGCTCGGGGCCGGCGAGCCCATCTCCGTCCACGAGCTGCTCTACCCCGTGGTCCAGGCCTACGATTCCGTCGCGCTCAAGGCCGACGCGGAACTGGGGGGCAACGACCAGCTGTTCAACCTGATGCGCGGCCGCGATCTCCAGGAGGCCATGGGCCAGGGGCCCCAGGTGGTGCTCACCGTCCCGCTCCTGCTGGGCCTGGACGGCCAGGAGAAGATGTCCAAGTCCCTGGGCAACTACATCGGCTTCATGGAATCGGCCGACGACCAGTTCGGCAAGGCCATGAGCGTGTCCGACGACCTCATGTGGGAGTGGTGGCTGCTGCTCACCGACCGGCTGCCCCGGGAGATCGAGGTCATGAAGCAGGGCCATCCCATGGCCGCCAAGAAGGACCTGGCCCGGGAGATCGTGGGCCAGTTCCACGGCGCCCAGGAGGGCAGGGCCGCGGAGGAGCGCTGGGTGAAGCGGTTCTCGGAGCGCTCCATGGACGCCGCCGCCGAGATCGCCGTGCCCGCCACCTCCGGCGGCCAGCCCCTGGCGCGCCTGCTGGTGGAGCATGCCATGGCCGGCTCCCGCAAGGAGGCCGAGCGGCTCATCCAGCAGGGCGCGGTCAGCCTGGACGGGGCCAAGGTGGAAGATGTCCGTTTCGCCCTGGAACTGCGCCCCGGCTCGGCGGTGCTGGTCAAGGTCGGCAAACTGAAACTTCAGCGCTGGGTGGTGCCATGAGCCTTTTTGCCCTCCAGGATCTTTTCCGGCAGTATCGCGAAAAGGCCACGGGGGTCTGGACCCTGGGCAAGGATCCGGGGCGCACCATCTTCATCGACTACGGCGACACGGTGTTCGCCCAGAGCACCCACCTGCAGGACCGGCTCACCTACATCCTGGTGGAGCGGGGCAAGCTGACCCAGGCGCAGATGGACTACGCCCTGGCCAACCTCAAGCCCGGGCTCAGCATCGGCAAGAACCTGATCGAGATGGGCTTCATCACCCAGCGCGACCTGCTGGAGGTGGCCAAGGCCCAGGTGGAGCGGATCGTCCGGGGGGCCTTCACCGAGCCCGACCTGGTGCCATCCTTCCAGCCCCGGGAGCTGGACGCCAACGTGGTGCGCCTGCCCATGAACACGCCTCAGCTGTTCCTGGCCGGCACCCTGGCCCTCCAGGACCGGGAAGGCCTGCTGGAACTGCTCGGGCCGCTGAACCAGGTGGTGGTGCTCCAGGGCCGGAGCTTGATGGACCTGACCCTGCCGCCGGACCTGGCCAAGCTGCCGCCGCTCCTGGACGGCACCCACACCCTGCTGGAGCTGAGCCGCGAGTCCATGGCAGAACCGCTGCGCCTGGGCGCCTTCGCGCTGTTCCTGCGGGAGATGGGCTGGGCCCGGCTGCACGAGATGCCGCCCCTGGACCACCAGGCCCTGGAAGTGGCCCTGGCGCCGGAACCGGAACCGCTCTCCCTGCCCCTGGCCGAGCCCTTCCCGGAGACGGTGCCGTCCCTGTTCTCCACCATCCAGGAAGCCGCCCGGCCCACCACCAACCTGGAGCACCTCTCCCTCTCCCTGGACGAAGCGGCCCCGGTCCTGGCCGCCCCCGAGGGCGAAGCGATGTACCTGCCCGAGGCCGCGGACGGCGCGGAGCCGGCGGCGCTGGCGGTCCTGGCCGAGGTGGCGCTGGCCGAGCCTCCCGCGGCGGCGCAGGTGCTGGTGGCGCCCGGCGAAGGCTATCCGGCGACCCCGCCCTTGGCCATCCAGGCCCCCTTCGAGCCGGAAGAGCCGATCGAACCGGCGGTGACCCTGCGGGTCCCGGCGGAGGCGCCGGTCACCCTGGTCGATCTCCCTGGGCCCGCGGCGCCGGCCGGCCGGGGACGCTACCGGATCCTGCTGGCACTGGCCGTCCTGGCGCTCATCGGCGGCGGGACCTACGCCTGGCGTCTGCGAACCAGGAGCCCCAGGCCGGCCCCCGCCGCCCCGGCAGCGGTCGCGCCCGTCCCCGCGGCGGCCGCGCCTGCGCCTGCGCCCGTGGCTCCTGTGCCCGCTCCCCCCGCCCCGGCGGCGGCCATGCCGGCGCCCGTTCCGAAGGCCCCGGCCCCCGCGGCGATGCCGGCTCCGCCCGTCCCGAAGGCCTCGGCCCCCGCGGCCGCGCCTGCTGCCCCCGCGCCGCCGGACACCTCCCTCGCGGCCCGGCTGAAGGCCATGGAGCAGGGCGACCTGCCGCTGGCAGTGAGCCAGGGCAGGCAACTGGCCAAGGAAGTGCCGCCCGGCCACTGGACCCTGCGGCTGGAGATCGCCTGCCAGGGCGAGACCATCCGGCACGTGGCGGAGCTGTTCAAGGGCAGGCAGCCGGACCTGTTCCTGCGGCCGCTGGCCTTCAAGGACGGCCGGGTCTGCTACCAGGTGTTCCTGGGCCGTTTCCCCACCGAAAAGGCCGCGGAGAACGAGCTGAAGCAGCTTCCAGCCTCCTTCCTGGCGGAGCGGAACCGGCCCAAGCTGTTCCGGTTTTCCGAACTGCCCAGCGCTCAATAAATTATAAATAATTATCGTAAAACGTAAACAATGACAGGTTTCCCGGAACATCCGGCCGCTCGCGGCGGGGCGGAAACGTGCGGGCATTTTACAATCCTGCGGAATAGGTTAAACTGCCAGCACAGGGGCTATTGCCGCCCCGGATCTTTATACGGAGAACTATGGATTTCAATGTGCTGTCTACCCAGAATTGGAGCCGGATGTTCAACGTTTGGATCGAGGACATCCAGGTTATCGGTTTGCCGGCAGTCATAGCCCCGTTTGAAATTCACCCCTGCATCCTGCCCAAGGTGCGGGCCTTCTCGCGCTACGCCTCGATTTTCGTCGTCCTGCTGTTCTCGCTCCACTGCACCAGCCCGCGGTGGTCGGCGGTGCCGCCCAAGCCGTTGGCCGACCCGCCCGCCAACCCGCCCGCGACTCCGCTCGAGGCCTCCGCCCCGGCCGAAGCCACCCTGGAGGCGGCCAAGGTGTTCATCGAGCGCGGCAAGGCCAGCTGGTACGGCGGCGACGACGACGGCTTCGCCGGTGGCATCACCGCCAACGGCGAGACCTACGATCCTTCCGCGCTCACCTGCGCGCACCGGACCCTGCCGTTCGGCACCATGGTGGAGGTGGAGAACCTGGGCAATGGCCGGCGCCAGGTGCTCCGGGTCAACGACCGGGGCCCCTTCGTCCGGGGGCGCATCCTCGACGTGTCCCAGCGGGCCGCCCAGGAGCTGGGCCTGCTGCACCACGGGCTCGCCCATGTCCGGCTGCGCACCGTCGACGGCCAGGGCCATCCCGCGCCGGTGGAGCCCGGCGTGCTCCAGGGCAATCCCTACACCATCCAGGTGGCGGCCCTGGGCAACGGCGGCAACCTCGACCGGCTGACCCATGAACTGCGCACGGTATTCGGCCCGGTGACCTACCAGGTCGCCCAGGGCCCGGGCGGCACCATGGTCCAGCGGGTCCGGGTGGGCACGTTCGAACGCATCGAGCAGGCCGAACAGGCCTCCGAGCGGCTGGCGAAGTTCTGCAGGGACCGCGGCCTTGAACCATTCATTATTCGCCAATACTGAGCTGGTCTACCTGGCCATCGCCGCCGGAGGCCGGGGCCTGCGCATGGGCGGAGGGGTGCCCAAGCAGTTCCGGGACTGGGGCGGCGAGGTGCTGCTGGCGGCCACCGTGCGGGCGTTCCTGGCCCCGGGCATGCCGGCCCTGGCCGGCATCGTCCTGGCGGTGCCCGAGGACCGTCTGGAGCAGGTCAGGGGCTGGGCGTTCGGCGTCCCCCTCCGGGTGGTGGCCGGGGGGGAGACCAGGCAGGATTCCGTCTCCCTGGCCCTGGCCGCCCTGCCGGACCAGCCCGGCGCGGTGGTGCTGATCCACGACGCGGTCCGCCCGTTCCCTCCGCCGCAGCCGGTGCGGGAGGCGGTGGCGGCCCTGTCGGACTGGGACGGCGCGGTGCTGGGAGAGCCCTCCACCGACACCCTCAAGCGGGTGGACGCCACCGGGATGATCCTGGGCACCGAGCCGCGGGAAGGCATCTTCCGGGCCCAGACCCCCCAGGTGGCCCGGCTCGGCCTGTGGCTGGAAGCTTTCGCCTGGGCCCGGAGCGCGGGCTTCCAGGGCACCGACGACGTCAGCCTGCTGGAGATGCTGGGCCGGCGGGTGAAGCTGATTTCCGCCCCGGCCTCCAATCTCAAGCTCACCACGCCCGAGGATTGGCTGCGGCACTGTCCGGCCTGACCACAGGCTGTGGTCGATTGAACCTCAGTCAGGCAACCCACTTATTTCATAATTACTTTTATTACAACATTTAGATAGTGGCATAAGGTTTGCATGGTCATACCCGAGGCCGATTATGCCCCGTATGCGCCATGACCAGACCCTAGCCCACGCCGTCACCCTCAGCGGGAACGGCCTGCACGGCAACCGCCCCTGCACCGTGGTGCTGCGGCCGGCCGAACAGGCCACCGGCATCGTCTTCCGCCACCTGCCTTCCGGGGTCGACATTCCGGCCCGGGCCGAGTTCGTGGGGGATTGCAGCCTGGCCACCACCCTGATCCGGGATGGGGTCCGCCTGCAGACCGTGGAGCACCTGCTTTCCGCCTTGATGGGTCTGGAGATCGACCACCTCACCGTGGACCTCACCGGCGACGAGCTTCCCATCCTGGACGGCAGCGCCGGCCCCTGGGTCCGGGCCATCCAGTCCGCCGGCATCCGCGCCATGGCCTCCCGGACCCGGTCCAGGCGGATCGTGCGCCCGGTTGAAGTGCGGCAGGGGGACAAGTGGATGCGGGTGAGTCCCTATCCCGGGTTGCGGGTGGGCTACACCATCGATTTCGACCACCCGGCCATCGGCCGGCAAACCCGGGAACTGACCATCACTCCATCGAAGTACGTGCGCGACCTGGGTTCCGCCCGCACCTTCTGCATGGAGCAGGATATCGAGTTCATGCGCGCCCGCGGACTGGCCAAGGGCGGCAGCCTGGACAACGCGGTGGTGTTCAGCCCCCAGGGCCCGCTGAACGAATCCCTTCGATTCGAGGACGAGGCGGTGCGGCACAAGATGCTGGACCTGCTGGGCGACCTCAAGCTGCTGGGCGCCCCGCTGGAAGGCCTCGTGGAGGCCCACCGGGCCGGCCACGCCCTGCACGTGGAACTGGCCCGCGCCATCCTGGCCAGTCCCGGCGCCTGGGTCTGGACCGATGGCGAGCGCGAGGCCCCGTCCCGGCCGGTGTTCGGCCACGCCCTGCCGGCGCCGCAGCCCTTTCCGGCCTAGCCAGGGTCCATCTGCGTAATCATCCGTGCCCCAGCACTTCGGCACGGCTATGCTGGGTTGGTGAACCCGCCTCCCTCCACCGAGCCGGCCGGCCCGTCCGGCCTTGATTGCCCCGGCATGGCCCCGCGCCTGGGCGCCCCCGAGGGCGGGGTGCTGGAGGGGCCTTCCCTGCCGAAATTCCTGGAGACGGTGCTGAAGGCCCGGCCGGCGGGCCGGGTGTTCCTCACCCCGTCCCTGCTGCCCCAGTGGGGCCATCGCATCGAGGACCGGGGCGGCCGCCCGGTGCCGCTGGAGGACGAGGCGCCCCACGGCCGGGGCGCCTTCCGGGGCATTCTGGCCTCGGCCGGGCCCGGTGACCAGGTCTGGCTGGACCTGGGGGACCCGTGGCCGCCTGGGGCGGACCCGGACGCGGTGGACGCCTTCCTGGCCCTGGCGGCGGGCCTTCCCGAGCCGCCGCTGGTGGTGCTTCTGCGGGATGACGCCCCGGCCCGGCCGCGCACCCAGCGGCTGGCGGTGGACCGTCCCGGGCGGGTGCTGCTGCTGCGGGAGACGGCCCAGGCCCGGGCCTACGCCCTGGGCCGCCCGCCCCTGGTGGGGGAGCTGGCCGCGGCGGCGGGGTGGACCCCCCTGGCCGGACCGTTCCAGCCGCTGGCGGGCCCGGCCGGAGGCCGGCTGCTGGCGCTGGACGTGGACGGCGTGCTGATCGATCCCGGGCGCGCCTTCATGGAGGCGGTGGCCGGGGCCCTGGCCGAGCTGGCTCCGGGCCTGGCATGGAGCGACGGGCACTACCTGCGTTTCAAGCGGGCCGGCGGCTTCAACAACGATTTCCGGCTCACCGCCGCGGCCCTGGCCCTTGCCGAGCGGGGCGAGGATCCCGGGCCCGGGGCCCTGGCCGGCGGCGGCCTGGAACCCCGGATCGAGGAACTGGAGCCCGGCTGCCGGTCCGTGTTCCGCCGGCACCATGCCCGCACCGGGCACCTGGCCCGGGCCCTGGCCACCCGGCCCGAACTGGAAGCGTTCCCGGGCGGCGTGGCCCTGTGCACCCGCCGCCCGCCTGCGGAACTGCAGGCCGCCTTCGAGGTGCTGGGCTTCCAGTTGCCGGCGGTGGGGGACAGCGCCCCTCACCTGCGCAAGCCAAGGCCCGAGGGGCTGATCCAGCTGGCGGACCGGTTCCGGGCCGCATCCATCACCTTCGTGGGCGACAGCGTGGATGACGCCGAGGCCCTGCGCTGCGCCCGGGCCCTGCGCCCGGAGCTGGGCTGGCGGTTCGCCGCAGTGGGGCCCGGGCGCGGCCGGATCCTCGCCGAAGGGGACCTCCAGGGCGCCACGGTGCAGGAGATCCTGGCCCAGCTGGCAGACCGGGAGGCGCCATGATCACCCTCATCCAGTCCGGTGCCGCAGGCCCGCACACCCTGGCAGGCGCCCTGGGCCGCATGGGCTTCGAATACCGGGTGGCCAGGACGCCGGAAGAGGCCGCCCCGGAGGGGCTGGTCGTGCTCACCGGCCCCGGGCTGTTCGAGCCGGCCTGCGCCGCCCTCAAGGCCGCCGGCTGGTGGCGGGAACTGCCCCAGCTGGCCGCCGACGGCCGGCCGGTGCTGGGCCTGGACCTTGGCCTGCACATCCTGGCCGAAGGGAGCGAGGAGGATCCCCGAGGCTCCGGCCTGGGCCTGATCCCCGGCATCGTCCGGCGGCTGGGCCCCGGGGTCAAAATGCCCCACTGGGGCTGGTCCCCGGTGCGCCAGGTGAGCACCCACCCGCTGCTGCCGGAAGTCCGGGGCGGCTGGCTGTTCTTCGCCCATTGCCACGCCCTGGAGCCCACCAGCGAGACCCTCAGCATCGCCGTGCACGGCCGGCCCTTCGCGGTAATGGAGGCCCGCGGCCGCGCCGTGGGCGTCCAGGCCCGGCTGGAGAAGTCCGGCAACTACGGCCTGGCGCTGCTGGACAGGATCCTGGTGGCCCTGGGCGAAGTGCCCCAGAGCGGATTCGAGGCCGACTGCAACTGACCGGAGAAGCCCATGGACGCCAAACGAATCATCCCGGTCCTGGAACTGTCCGGCGGGCAGGTGCTGGCCGGGCGCGGCCCGCGCCATCCCGCGGAGTGGGCCGGCCGGCTGGCCCTGGAAGGCGCCGACGGCATCATCTTCCGGGAGATCCCCGGCCGCGGCCAGCCGGGCCGCTGGACCCGCGCCGAATGGATCCGCGACGTGGCCGGCTCGCTGTTCCTCTCCTTCGCCCTGGAAGCCTCCTTCGGCCGCCTGAGGGACCTGGAGGAAGCCCTGGAGGCCGGGGCCGACCGGGTGATCCTGGACGCCGGCGCCGCGTCCTCGCCCATCCTGGCCGCGGCCTTCGCCCGTTTCGGCCGCCAGCGCCTCGCCGTGGCGGTGGACGCCTTCCTCGCCCCCTCCCCGCTGGAAGCCCCCTCCAGCTGGCGGGTGGCGCTGCCCGGCCCGTCCCCTGAGCGGGACGCCCTGGCCTGGATGGCCGAACTGGAGCAGGCCGGAGCCGGCGAGATCCTGCTCTCGGCCGCCCCCGAGTCCGAGGCCGCCGGCCTGTTCCAGGACAGCGCCCGGCTGGGCCTGTCCATCGTCTGCCGATCCGGCGGCGACCCCGCCCTGGCGGCCGACGCCCTGCTGCACGGCGCGGACGCCGTGGCTTTCCCCGCCGGCCCCCGCACCTCCCAGCACTGGAAGTCCCTCCTCGCCGACCGCGGCCTGCCGCTGAGGTACTGACTCCATCCTGGACCGTGTCCCGCCGGCCCGCCCGTGGCCGTCGCAGGGCAGGCCCCGCCAAGGCTGCTTGTGCCAGGAACGCCCGAATGGGCCTGCTCGGTTCAGCAGCGCCCCGACAGCTGCTAGAAGATGGGATCGCCCGGCTTGCGGCGCCAGGCTTCGGCGCGGCCCTTGGGGCCTTCGGCCTTGGGCTTGGCTTCCCTGGCGTTGGCCAGGCTCTCCAGCAGGCTGCCGCCGACCCGGGTGGCCGCGGCCCTGGTGAGGGAGGGCGTGTGCCGCTGCGCGGGCGCCAGGGCGGCCTCGGCGCTGACCTTGGCCTGCTCGGCCTGTTCCGTCTGCTCCTTCAGGCGCTTCTCGTACCAGAGCTTGCGCTTGGGATCGATGACCCGAACCTGCTTGGCGCCGCCGCTCTTGCGGGCCACCACTGGCTTGGGCTTGCTCTTTTCCCTGTCCTCCCGGAGGGCGGATTCAGGGTTGGAGGCTTCCTCCAGGATCTTGGCTAGGTCTGCCAGGCTTCCAAGGCCGCGCTGAATGCTCATGTGTTGACGGAACTCCTCTGGGGCCTCCACGCGGGCCCAACCCAATAAGCCTACCTGCTTCGGGGCCATGGGCCAAGGGCAAAAAACTTGCGATTAATTCGATTTTCCACCCGGAACCCCTCCGAAGGGTCCGGCGCGGCCGCACTGCTATATTGAATGGAACATCGGGCCGCAATCGGGCGGCCTGCAAGGATTCTCTGGGAAACCCGCCATGCCCGACATCCGCCGCCTGTTCGTCGAGAAGAAGCCCCCCTTCGCCGTGGAGGCCAGCCACCTGTGGCACGACCTCCGGGACAACCTGGGGCTGGCGGCCCTGGAAGGGGTGCGGCTGGTGGTGCGCTACGATGTCGAGGGCCTGGCCGAGGAGCATCTGGCCGCGGCCAGGTGGACCGTGTTCGCCGAACCGCCGGTGGACAATCTGTACGAAGAGGAACTGCCCCTGGGGCCGGGCGAGACCGCCCTGGCGGTGGAGTACCTGCCCGGCCAGTACGACCAGCGGGCCGACAGCGCCGCCCAGTGCCTGCAGCTGCTGGCCCACGGGGCCCGCCCGGCGGTGGCCGGGGCCCGGGTCTACGTGCTGCGCGGCGAGCTGTCTCCGGCCGACCTGGAGCGGGCCCGGGCCTACCTGGTGAACCCGGTGGACAGCCGAGAGGCCTCCCCGGACAAGCCCGCCACCCTGCGCCCGGTGCTGCCGGACCCGGATCCGGTGGAACTGCTGGAGGGGTTCCGGCAGGCCTCGGACGCCGAGCTCCAGGAGCTGCACCAGCGCATGGGCCTGGCCATGACTCTGGCCGACCTGCAGCACACCCGGGCCCACTTCCGCGACGCCGAACGGCGCGACCCGACCGGGACCGAACTGCGGCTGCTGGACACCTACTGGTCCGACCACTGCCGGCACACCACCTTCCTCACCCAGGTCACCGGGGTGGAGGTGGACGAGGGGCCCATGGCCGAGCCGATCCGCCGGGCCTGCGAGCAGTACCGGGAACTGCGCCGGGAGCTGTTCGGCGACGCCAGCGACCGGCCCGAGTGCCTCATGGACATCGCCCTGCTGCCGGCCCGGGCCATGCAGAAGGCCGGGCGGCTGGAGGACCAGGAGCGCACCAGCGAGATCAACGCCTGCTCGGTGATCGTCGATATCGACAACAGCGCCGCGCCCTCCGGCCGGGAGGAATGGCTGCTGATGTTCAAGAACGAGACCCATAACCACCCCACCGAGATCGAGCCGTTCGGCGGCGCCGCCACCTGCCTGGGCGGGGCGATCCGCGACCCGCTCAGCGGGCGGGCCTACGTCTACCAGTCCATGCGGGTCACCGGCAGCGGCGATCCCCGGGTGCCGGTTCGCGAAACCCTGCCGGGCAAGCTGCCCCAGCGCAAGATCACCCAGGAGGCGGCCCACGGCTTTGCCTCCTACGGCAACCAGATCGGACTTTGCACCGGCCAGGTGACCGAATACTACGACCCGGGCTATGTGGCCAAGCGCATGGAGATCGGCGCGGTGGTGGGCGCCGTGCCAAGGGCCCAGGTGCGCCGGGAGGAGCCCGGACCAGGCGACGCCATCATCCTGGTGGGCGGCCGCACCGGCCGGGACGGCATCGGCGGCGCCACCGGCAGTTCCAAGGCCCACACCGAGCAGTCCATCGAGAAGTGCGGAGCCGAGGTGCAGAAGGGCGACGCGCCCATGGAGCGCAAGCTGCAGCGGCTGTTCCGCGACCCGGCCTTCTCCCGGCTGGTGAAGAAGTGCAACGACTTCGGCGCCGGCGGGGTGGCCGTGGCGATCGGCGAGCTGGCTCCCGGGCTCATCGTCGACCTGGACGTGGTGCCGCGCAAGTACGAGGGCCTCAACGGCACCGAGCTGGCCATCGCCGAGAGCCAGGAGCGCATGGCGGTGGTGGTGGCCGCCGGCGACGCCGCCGAAGTGATCCGGCTGGCCGCGGCCGAGAACCTGGAGGCCACCCGGGTGGCCGAAGTGACCGCCGAACCGCGCCTCTGCATGACCTGGCGCGGCCGGATCATCGCCGACCTGGACCGGGCCTTCCTGGACAGCAACGGCGCCGCCCAGTTCACCCGGGTGGCCATCGCCGCCCCCGACCCCGCCGCCCCGCCGCTCTGCGGGCCCCGGGTCGAGCCCGAGGGCCTTGAACGGGCCTGGAGCGCCGCCCTGGCCTCCCTTGGCAGCTGCAGCCAGCGCGGCCTGGCCGAGAAGTTCGACTGCACCATCGGCGCCGGCACGGTGCTGGCCCCGTACGGCGGCCTGCGCCGGCGCACCCCGGCCGAGGCCATGGTGGCCAAGTTCCCGCTGCAGGGCGGCGAGACCCTTGCGGCCAGCGCCATGAGCCACGGCTTCCTGCCGGCGCTCAGCCGCTGGAGCCCGTTCCACGGCGCGGTGTGGGCCCACGTCCAGGCCGCGGCCCGGCTGGCCGCGGTGGGCGCCGACCACCGCCGGCTGCGCTTCACCCTGCAGGAGTACTTCGGCAAGCCCGGCGCCGACCCCCGGCGCTGGGGCGCGCCCTTCGCCGCCCTGCTGGGCGCGCTGCACGCGGAGCTGGCCCTGGGCACCCCCGCCATCGGCGGCAAGGATTCCATGTCCGGCTCGTTCAAGGACCTGGACGTGCCGCCCACCCTGGTGGCGTTCGCCGTGGACGTGGTCCGGGCCGACCAGGTCACCAGCCCCGAGTTCAAGGGCCCCGGGCACCCGGTGGTGCTGCTGGAGCTGCCCCGGACCCCTGAGGCGCTGCCGGACTGGGCGGCGCTGGACACCCTGTACGCCCGGGTGGGCGGCCTGGTGCGCCAGGGCAGGGCCCTGGCCGCCCGCAGCCTGGGCCTGGACGGCCTGGCCCCGGCCCTGTCGGTCATGGCCTTCGGCAACGGCGTCGGCCTGGAACTGGCGCCCCGGGAGACCTCGGACTGGTTCGCCCCGCGCCCGGGCGGCTTCGTCCTGGAACTGGACGGCGATCCCGGACAACTGCTGGAAGGGCTGGACTGGAGCCTGCTGGGCGCCACCGTGGCCGAGCCGGAACTGCGGCTGGACGGCCTCTGCCTGGAGCTGGAGGCCCTGCGCCGGACCTGGGAGGCGCCGCTGGAGGAGGTCTTCCCCACCCGCCTGGATCAGCGTGTCCCGGCCCTGCCGGCCTTCGCCCCGATGAAGGTCGGCTACCGCACCGCCCCGGCCATCCGGGTGGCCCGGCCGCGGGTGGTGCTCACGGTGTTCCCCGGCACCAACTGCGAGTACGACACCGCCCAGGCTTTCGAACGGGCCGGCGCCATCACCGAGACCGTGGTGTTCCGCAACCTGGACCCGGACGCAGTGGAGCAGTCCCTGGAGGCCATGGCCCAGGCCATCGGCCGGGCCCAGATCGTGGCCATCCCCGGCGGCTTCTCGGCCGGCGACGAGCCCGAGGGCAGCGGCAAGTTCATCGCCGCCGCCTACCGCAACCCCCGGGTGCGGGACGCGGTGCACGCCCTGCTCAAGCGCCGGGACGGGCTGATGCTGGGCATCTGCAACGGCTTCCAGGCGCTGATCAAGCTGGGCCTGGTGCCCTACGGCGAGATCCGCGCCCTGGACCCGAAGAGCCCCACCCTCACCTTCAACAACCTGCGCTACACCAGCCGGTTCGCCTGGACCCGGGTGGTCTCGGACCGCAGCCCCTGGCTGGCCGGCACCCGGCCCGGCGCCATGCACAACGCCGCCATCGCCCACGGCGAGGGCCGGATCGTCGGGCCCGAGGGCCTGCTGCAGCAGCTGCTGGCCGGCGGCCAGGTGGCCACCCAGTACGTGGACGAGGCCGGCCGCCCGACCCTGGACCTGGAGTACAACCCCAACGGCAGCGCCCTGGCCATCGAAGGCCTCACCAGCCCCGATGGCCGGGTGCTGGGCAAGATGGCCCACCCCGAGCGGGCCACCCCCCACACCTGGTTCAATGTGCCCGGGGACAAGGACATGGGCATCTTCCGGGCGGGGGTGGACTACTTCAGCTGATCCGGCTACTGGGACTGCCCGCGCTTGGTGTCGGCCTTGTCCGAAGTGCTCTGGGGCGCGGTGTCCTGCTTCCTCTTCAGGGTCCCCGGGCCCGGCGGCTGGCTGGGCGTGGACGGGGGCGCCGGATTGGACGAGGTGCTGCGGCTCGCCGGACGGCTCTTCAGCATGCCCGGCCCGATCGGCTGGGCCGGCTGGGAGCTGGAGGACGGGGCGCCGGCCGTGGTGGTGCTGCGGGGCCGGGGCTTCAGGGCGCCCGGCCCGATGGGCGCGGAACCCGGCGCCGCGCTGTTCGCGGGGGCATTGGAAGCTGAGCTGGAGGACGACGGCACGGACGGCTCATCCCAGGCGGGATCGTCGTCGTCCGCCGCGTCCGAAGGCTTCTTGGGGCGGGGGAGGGTGTCCTTGAAGTTGCCGCGGCGATGCTTCAAGGCGGCGCCAAGGACGGAATTCAAGTCATTGGACTGGGCACCGCTGGTGCTTTCCCGCTTCTTGCGGGCCCGCTCCTCATCCTCTTTTGCCAATTCTTCCTTGGTCTTGGCCTTCCGGCCAGCCGCCCGCTGGAGGATGGCCGCGTTCAGGTCGGCCTTGGAGTCGCGGACGCCGCTGGCTGCCTTGCGATTTTTCATATCCTCCTCGGCCTTCGCGAGCTCTTCCTTGGTCATGGTCTTCCGGCCCTTGGTCTTCTTGAGGATCTCCGCGCCGATGTCCACCTTGCCGCCGGGAGCGGGATGGCTGTTGCCGCCGGCCCTTTTCTTTCCCTTCGATAGCTTTCTCATCCAGGCGGGGGTGGCGTTGGGCCCGGAGGAAGCGCCCTGGTCGCCCATGGGCGGCGGGGCGGGAATGCCGTCGTCACCCATGGGCGGCGGGGCGGGAATGCCGTCGTCGCCCATGGGCGGCGGGGCGGGAATGCCGTCGTCACCCATCGGCGGCGCGGCGGGAATGCCGTCGTCACCCATCGGCGGCGGGGCGGGAATGCCATCGTCGCCCATGGGCGGCGCCGCCGGGACATTGCCTAGATCAGGGGCCTGCGGGATGTTGCCCAGGTCCGGCGCCGGGACCTGGACCACGGCCGGGGCCGGGACGAACCCGGGGGCGGTGATCTGGATGATGCTGTTGCCGGAACTGAGCACCAGGTCGCCGGCGCGGGTGACCGCGATGCCGTGCAGCTGGTAGAGCGGCTGGTCCAGGCCCCGGGCGCTGGCCACCGGCGCCAGGTCCGGATAGCGGCCGGCCACCGGGGCCACTGAGGCCAGGTCGCGGCCGGCGCCCCAGACCACGCCGTTGGCGGCATCGGCCAGGAACAGCTGGCCCTTGTCGTCGGTGGCCATGGCGGTGATGTTCGGGTAGCCCGCGTCATGGCCGTAGCTGGTGCCGGGGCCGAAGCTGATGGGCGCCTGCTCGGCCCAGTGGCCCTGGCCCTGGGCGGCGAAGCGGCGGATGGTGCAGTTCTGGCTCTTCGGGTTGCGCTCCACCGAGAACACGTTGTCGTCCCGGTCCACCGCCAGGGCGGTGATGCTGGCGCGGGACAGGCCGACGATCTGCGGCGCCGCGCCGGGACTGACGTGCTTGGAGATGACCCAGGCCCGTTTGACCTCGGGGTGGGGTTCGGTGGTGAAGTAGGCCGGTTCGGCCGAAGTGGACCAGGGGTTGACCGCCAGGCACCCGATGGACAGCTTGGCCCTCTTCGCCCGGGTCTCGATCCGCTCCGCCGACATCACCCCCTTGTCATCGAAGATCCGCACCAGCTTCAGGCTGCGTTCCAGGATGAAGGTGCGGCCCAGGCCGTCCAGGCCGAGGTCCGAGGGCTCCAGCAGCCGGCCGGGGTCCAGCTGGCCGGTGGTGTGGGGCACGCCCAGGGTGCCGGCGACAGTCACCACCTCGCCGTTGGGCTTGACCAGGCGGACAGCGTGGTTGGCGTTGTCGGCCACATAGACCGCCCCGGTCCGGTCCACCGCCACCCCCATGGGGTGGAAGAACCGGGCGTCCCGGGCCAGGTGGCTGTCCAGGGCCCCGGCTGAATCCAGGGCCCCGTTGCAGCCCAGGGTGGTCACCTGGACGCCCTTGCCGTCGTTCTGGAGCAGGCGGATGGCGGTGCTGTCCTGGTCGGCCACGTAGACCCGCTGCCCCACCACCGCCAGCCGGGTGGGCCGGTCGAAGGTGGCGCGGAGCGCGGGTCCGTCGCTGAACCCGGCCCCGGTCTGGGCGTCGCCGGCCAGGGTGGTGACGGTCCTGTCCCTGCTGTCCAGGGCGATCTGCTCGATGAGGTTGCGTCCGGTGTCGGCGACGTACAGCCACTTGCCGTCCTCGGACAGGGCCAGACCCGTGGGGTGGACGAACAGGTTGTTTACGCCGGCGATGGCGTGGGCGGTGTAGGCCTGGGCCTGGCCGTCGGCGGGGACCAGGGCGTAGACGCACCGGGCGCCGGCGTCCGCCACGTAGAGGACGCCCTTGCCGTCCACCGCGATGCCCGCCGGATCATGGAAGGCGAACCGGCCCAGGTCCAGGGTAGTCACGGCCGCCGCGGGGTCGATCCGGCGGATGCTCCTGGAGCCGCGGTCCACCACGAACAGCTGGTGGGAGCGCCGGTCCGCGGCGATATCGCACGGCTGGCTGAAGCCGGCGTCCCGGCCCACGCCGTCGGCGAAGGGCAGCCCCGCCTTGAGCGGGTCCCCGGCGAACACGGCGGGCGGAGCCGAGAGATCGGCCGGGATGACCTTGATGCAGCTGGTGCCGGTGTCCACCACGTAGATCCGGCCGTCCAGGGCCGCCATGGGGCCCGGGGCGTTCAGCAGGCTGGCCAGGCGGTCATCCGTGCCTGGATCGCGGCGGCCCCGGGTACCGGCAAAGGCCGCCACGACGCCGTCCGCGTCGGCCCGGCGGATGGTGTGGTCCGCGCCTTCGGAGAACAGCAGGCACCCCGCTTCCACCCCGAACCCGGTGACGTGGCGCCAGCCGGCGGTCCGCTGCAGGTCGCCATTCAGGTAGGCCTTCCGGGGGTGTGCGGCATCGCCGGCCATCAGGTCGACGCCCCGGACGGCCAGGGTGATCTCCCGGGTCTGGCTGGGGTCGGCCAGACCGGACTTGATGGCCTTCACCAGGAGGGTCTGGCGCCGGGACACCTGGTCGATGCGGGTGCTGCCCTTGCTCTCGCCCTGGGGGTCAAGGGTGAGCAAGGTCCGGCCGGTGGCCTCGTCCTCGATCCGCACCTGGTCCGGGACGCTGTCGAAGCTCCAGGACAGGTCCACCGGCTGGCCCGGGGCGAGGATCACCTCCGAGCGCCGGTTGAGCCCGGCGGCGGAGGAAGGCGTCAGCACCATGCTGGGGGGAAGCCAGAGCGGGGAGGACGGGGCGCCCTTGGTCTCGATCCTCGGCCGGGGCCCGGGCAGCGGCGATATGGAGCGGCTGGACGCTGGCGGAGACGGCCGGGTCATCGGGCTGGGGGGCAGGGGCGCCTGCTGGGCCGGCCCGGCGGACTGGGCGGTGGTTTCGGGCGGGACGCCGGGGGCGGAGGGCGCCGATACCGAGGGCCGGCTCCGCCGCGGGCTGGACGGCTGCCTTTGCGGCTGGCCGGGCGCCGGCAATTCGGCCTTGGTCTCCGGCTGGGCCGGGATGGCGGGCCTCGTCGCGGCCGGGCGCTGGACCGGCGGCGGGGTGGAGGAGCGGCTGTCCGCCAGCGGGCTGGAGGAGCGCGAAGACTGCGGGGACGGCGGCAGCGACGCGGTGGAGGTGCTGGACGGGGCCGGGGAAGGCGTCCGGTCGGATGGCTGGGGAGAGCCGGGACGGCCTGGCGCGGA
>Ga0316217_10001151_pt1 | contig 35520 bp, 37 predicted proteins | sample 1anoAmetaG_FD_203633 | JGI IMG/M metagenome (GOLD analysis project Ga0316217, IMG submission 203633) | Freshwater microbial communities from Trout Bog Lake, Wisconsin, USA - 1anoA | ecosystem: Environmental > Aquatic > Freshwater > Lake > Hypolimnion/Profundal zone | place: USA: Wisconsin...
TTACCATAGCGTTTGACGAGACGATCAATCGATAAAGCAGCAATCATGAAGGGCATCTTTCGTTTTTTTATCGTATGGTGAATCTAAACAGGATCGCATGACAACGGAAGCGTTAAGATGGTAAGAGGCGACTGACGTTTCAAACGATTCATAAGGGGAGGTTGGTGGATGATGCGTTATTTAAAATGGGCTCTGTGCTGTGGTCTGATGGGTATAACCCTCCCTGCCTTGGCGAGCGAAAAGCCGATCCGCTTTTGGAACTTAACCGCAGAGACCATTGCAGAGCTTTATCTCGCCCCGACGGGTACTTCAAACTTTGGTCCGAACCAGTGTTTGAACGATAAGGATAAAACGGTTGAGACCGATGAAATGCTCATCGTGAAAGATATTAAACCCGGCAAATATGATCTTAAAATAAAGGATGTTTCAGGCCGCTCCTGCCTGATAAAATCGGTTACCGTTAAGGCGCATGAGACTTTCTCGCTAAGCGAAAAAGACTTGAAAGACTGCACGAAATAAAAGGCTCGCTACTTCCCCTTGCAATTGGTGTCGCGGTCTGAAAGCCCCAACGTATCGAGAATTGAGTTCTCATGCAGAAAGCCTTCAATCGGTGCCATCGCAATCACAGCATTGGCGGTATGCAACAGGATGGGCTGGCGCAATTGATGATCCCAGGAGCGAAACGATCCCGGAATACCTTTCGTCATCTCGATGTCTATTTTGCCCGATAGGAGCGCAGCGCTGATCTCTTGACCCGTATAAGCCTTTTCGCGAGCCACGGCCTCGGCTGCCGCTTTAACCGCGACCCACGCGCTCCAATCCATGTCGCTCATCGGGCGTCCGGCGTCGCGCTCAAAGCGGTGATTAACTTGGGGCGCGCCATAACGCTCCGCCGCGCGGTGCCAAGCGGAGGCTTGCAGGCCCTCGCCGCCGATCACGGGCCTTGGCTTGATCTGGCGAAATTCCACAAAGCGGCCAAAATCGCCTGTCGAGTCGGCGATATAAATCACATCATAATCGCTGTCGCCCGTCATCAATGCGGTAGAATTTTCCTCCCGCTTACGCGGATCATTGCCCGCAATAAAGGGCTTGGTATCAATAATTTTTGCACCAAACTTTCTGGCTGACGCGGCAAAAATTTTCGCTAACTCTTGATCCTCCGGTTCTGGACCGACCAAGGTCAAAACCCGCTTCCAGTTTTTCCGCACGATCATTTGCACAAGCGCATCGCTATAGGCCGATTGGCTGGGGATGGTGTGAAACAACGCGGTTCCGCAGAGCGTTCGTCTTAAATCATCGCTGGTGTCGCGGATATTGACAAGCGCAACACGACCCAGCGATACGGCCTTGGCGGCGGCAACAAGGTCATCATGCGGCAAATCCAACAGCACCATGGCGGGTGCGCTGTTGAGGATGGTGTTAAGATCACCTGTCAAATCACCATCGGCCGCAATTGTATGATGGTCGAGCACAAAATGTATATTGGCCGCACGGCCCAAGGCCGCAACGTCTTTAAGGCCCAACTCAGCCCCTGCGATGGGCGGTTTATTTTCCACCCGAATAACGCCATCGCTTTGTGGTGGTGGATCGTAAAACGGGTCTTCTGCCCGGTCGATATAGACAATGTGGATATCACGCGGCGGTTCAATTTGCGCCCATGCGGAGCCAAGCGACAGGAGTAACACAGCCCATGCTATAAGCGCTTTATTCATCGATCAAAATCCCATAAGGCACGATGCCGACGGGGACTGATTTTAACACCTTGCCGCTCCCTGTGTCGATAATCGAGAGATCATCGGAAAGCCCATTGGCGACATAGAGTTTTTTCTCGTCTTTCGTCAGGCGTAAACCCCACGGCCTTTTACCCACCAAAATATAATCCGTCACCGCGTGCTTGGTGACATCAACAACCGCGACATGGTTGGCGCGGCCTAAGGCAGCATAAAGCGTTTTGCCGCTTGCGGTCATCGTAATATCAACAGGTGTGACTTCTTCCTTGCGCATCCCTTTGGGTTGAAATTCGATACGGCCAGTTACACTCAGCGTTGCGGTATCGATGATTTCAACAACGCCCGACATTTCACACGACACCCATAATTCAGTACCATCCGGCGTTAGGGCAAAACGCCGGGGTCGTGTGGCGGTGATGATGTCTTTCACGATCTTTTGAGAATCAACATCGATAACATGCACGAGATTAGCGGCTTCTGATGCAACAAAAACAAACTTGCCATCGGGTGTAACGAGGACACCTTCGGGTTCGGGTCCCGTCGGAAAATGACCTTTCACTTGGCCCGTTTCGATATCGATTAAGGTAGCCTCGGAATCATCCTCATTCGAAATATAGAGGTCTTTGCCATTGGGGTGCAGATCGAAGGTTTCAGGGTCAGGAATATCGCGGAAGCGTTTGACGAGCTTTTGGGTGGCAACATCATAAAGCGCAATCGTGTTATCGCTGCCGCAAGCGACAACGATTTTGCTGTGGTCGGGCGTAAAACGCATCCCACGCGGGCGGGCGCAGGTTTTGATTTGCTTGATCACCGTATCATTTGCATCAAGCACCGTGAGTTGATTGGAGCGCTCATTGCTTACAAACACAAAGCCTGATGCGGCTTGCGCATTCGGCATGGCACACCATCCGATGATCAGTATCGCTGTGACAGTCCGATAAAACCTATCCATCGCTTTCATCCTTGTGAGTATGATGCATTTAGCGGGAGCTTAGCACGCGGGTACTGAGTTCCTCAATCGCATTGGCCACCGCTTCGGGCGCATCAAGGGCGAGTTGATGTCCGCTTTGTGGAATGGTCCTCGGTGGAGGTGCACCGATCGATTGCGCTAATTCGCTATGCATCGCGAGCCAAGCGCGTTCCATCCGCCCGTCGGGATAGGCACCGTCCCATTCATGGTTGCCATGCAACACGATGAGCGATGGCAGATGCGGATAACCCGCAGCCTTCACTTCTGATGCATCCAGCACCATCCAGCGCATTTCCTTCACCATGAAAATGCGGGCTGTATCATTGCCAGCAAGATACATCGCGCGTGCATGGAGTGTTTCAGGCAATGCATAGGTGGCGGCAAAGCTGGCGGTGCGGCCTAAGATCAAATTCGGTTCTGTCGGCACATCAACGCCCGCTTCCGCAAACCGCGCAAATTGATCGGGGTGCATCGGATCAAGCAAGATTAAGCCCGCAACATCGGCGGGAAACCGCACCGCGTAATGCAACGCCATCATGCCGCCAAAGGAATGACCAACAAGGATAAAGGGCTTTTGCAAGCCAGCTTTGTCGATAAGTTCATGTAACTCATCGGTGATATGCGCCGCGGTGCGGCTACGCGCGGTCGCTTGGCTAAACCCCGCACCGGCGCGGTCATAGGCGCATGTCTGATGATGCTTCGCAAGGAGGGGTTCCACCAAGGTCCAATCGAGATAATTCCCGCCAAGGCCTGCTTCAAGCAGAATGGTGGGTTGGCCTTCGCCCATGCAATAAAGGTGCAAAGCGGTGTCAAAAACCGGAAAAATCTCACCGGGCGGAGTGAAATCTTCTGCCGCATACAGTGTTGATTTGCCAAGCAGAAATACCATACAACAAAGCACTAATCGCATGAATAGGCGCGCGTAGCAAAAAGCGTTAGAAGAGGGTTTGGCGAAGGCAGATGCGTGTACCGTCATGCAAGCCATGCTAATGGATTTGTGAAGGAATGGGCAGTTAAATGGTAACTCCATCGGCAAAAAATTTTCGCGTAAACTTTGCATCATCGACCTTCCTGATGGTGCTGCTGAGTATGCCAACAAGCCAAGTCCGGGCCGACGCTTCCGCCTGTCCCGATATCGGCCATCGCTATGACATGACGAAATCCTATATCAGCTCGATTGAGCTGAATGGTATTTTGTTCAATGCCAGCGAAAACGGGTGCGATGATTTGGCCAAAACACTTTTGGCGGATGGCGCATCGTTGCAGGCGCGGGATCGGGAAGCCAACACGCCTTTATCACGTGCGGCGCGGGCGGGCCATGCGTCGCTGGTGGAATTATACGCGGCAAAAGGCAGCGCGTTGGATGAGCGGAATTTAAAGGGTTCAACGCCGCTTTATCTGGCGGTTGAGAATAACCGGACGCTGATCGTCGAACTTCTGCTCCGGCTAGGTGCCAAGCCCGATATTCCTGGTCGCTCTCAACTCACCCCGCTCGCGGCTGCGGCCTTTAATGGCAATGCCAAGATCGTTGATCTTCTGATCGAAAAAGGGGCCGATCCGAGAGCCGTCGATGCAACGGGCAAAACGCCAATTCTTTATGCCGCCGCCCGAGGGTTTTTGCCAATTGTCGAGCGATTGATACATGCAGGCATCGATATCAATGCGCGCTATGCCAATCATTTGACGGTTCTCATGTGGGCCGCAGGCCATGCCAATGATGTGCCGGATGATGACGGGTTAGCTTTGGTCGATTTTCTGATCAGCCATGGCGCGCATATTGCTGATACCGACGACCGGGGCCACGATGCTCTAATGATCGCCTCGGAGCTTGGTCACGCGAGCATCGTGCGCTTGCTGATCAGCAAAGGGGCCTCAACGACTTTAACCGACGCATCGGGTAAATCAGCGCTCGATTTAGCACCCGATGATGAGACGCGGTTGGCGGTATTGGGCAAATAAATCGTGTCTATCACAGCCCAGCAATATATTTCGATAAAGCAATAATATCGCTGTCTGAATAGGATTTGAGCAGCGTCACCATCCATGCGTTGTTGGCGCGCGCGCCGGAGCGAAATTCATTCATCGTTTTGAGCATATAGGCTTCTGACTGGCCAGCGATTCGAGGGATCGTGCTGTCGCCCAAATAGCCGGACAGATGGCAGCCTTCGCATTGTGCGGAGGAGGCAACGGTTTGCGCTTGGGCGGCGGTGGCCGCATCCGCCGATTGTTGCTGCAAATTGGTCCAAGGCTTTTCGGCAAAATAATGCGCAAGTTCCTGCATATCCGCCTTTTCAAGGCTTGCGGCTATCCCTGACATTATCTCGTTCTTGCGGTCACCGCGTTTTAAATCACGCAATTGGAGATAGAGATAGCCTTCCTTCTGCCCCCATATCACGGGGATTTCTGGCGATACGGGTTTGCCATTCTCGCCATGGCAGCCCGCGCATACCGCCGCTTTTTCCTCGATGGATTGTGCGGCAGCGCCGTGTATGGAAAACACGGCTAAAAATACCATCAGAAGGATCGATGATAAGCGCATATTACTCACTCCGAAAGATATACCGGTTTTGTTTCATCAAAAAAGGCGGGACCGCGCGGCCCCGCCTTTTCCTAATCGGCGTTCTTTACGCTTGCAACAGAGATCAATCCGCCGTGAAAGCGATGATCGAGTTGCCACGCTTGGAGTCGACCTGTGCGTTACCACCCGCTGCAACGACAATATATTGCTTGCCATCGACGGTGTAGGAGGAGGGGGGCGCATTAACGCCTGCGCCTGCTTGGAACTTCCAAAGCGCTGCACCCGTTTCCGCATCAAACGCTTCAAACTGGCCGTTGCTTTCGCCCGTGAACACCAGCCCACCAGCGGTAGCCAAAATACCACCGATCATGGGTTGTTGGGTTTTCACCTGCCACTTGATCTTGCCGGTGTTGTAATCAACCGCCGTCACATTACCCCATTGCTCTTCGGTCGGGATAATTTTGAAGGCACCACCGAGCCAGAGCTTACCCGCAGGATAGGCGGAGCTTTCGACATGGTAGGTCATGGGCTGATGCAGGTTGATCGCGTAAGCCAAGCCCAGCGTCGGGTTGGTTGCGAGGGGCGACCATTCAACACCACCATTGGCACCGGGCAACATGCGCGCGCCGTCTTTCGTTGGCAGAACCCACATGTTTTCTTGCGGCACCATCGCTTCCGAGAAGCGGATCAGGCTGCAATCCTTGGCGTCATGGACATAGATATGTCCAGTCTTGCCACCATGGATAACGCCCTTGATCGGCTTGCCATCCTTATCCGCCACCTTGACGATAGCGGGTGGGCTAACCGCGTCCAAATCCCACACATCATGCGCGATATATTGGAAGTGGCAGACATATTTGCCCGTATCCAGATCAATCGAGACGAGTGAGTCGGTATAAAGATTATCGCCGGGGCGGAGCGAACCATCGAGGTCAGGCGAAGGATTACCGACGACGAAATAGATCCGGTTCGTATCAAGATCGACCGCAGGGTTTTGCCAAACGCCACCGCCTAAGGTTTTGTAGGGATCACCCACTTTCGCCAGTGCCGCCTTTTCCGCCGCGATATCGCGGTGCATATCGCGACCCGTGGCGTCGTTGGTCGCCCATACGCCGACGGAGCTTTCTGGAACCGTGTTGAACGTCCAGAGGTTTTTGCCCGTTTTGGCATCAAATGCCTTCACAAAGCCGCGAATACCATATTCGCCGCCATTGGTACCGATGAGGATTTTACCCTTAACGGCGGTGGGCGCCATGGTTTCGCTGTAGCCCAATTCAGGATCGGCAACTTGCGTTTCCCATACCTGCTTGCCGGTCTTGGCATCGAGTGCCACGAGCTTGGCGTCCAACGTGCCGAGATAGACCATATCTTCATAAACAGCGACGCCGCGATTGTTGGGGCCGCAGCAATAGGTCGTAATCGGCCCGAGCTTTTGCTTATAGTGCCAGAGTTCTTCACCCGTGCGCGCATCCAGCGCGTAAACATGGTCAAACGCGGTCGTGACATACATCACGCCATTGACCACAATCGGCGATGTTTCCATCGTGTCCTTCACCTCGGTCTGGAAAACCCAAGCCGGACGAAGCTTTGAAACATTGCTGACATTGATTTGCTTATTGGGGAAATAACGCGACTGCGTGTAATCCCCGTTCGTGTGCAGGAAGTTGTTGCCATCACCGCCCGCGCGGTTGAGTAAATCCTGCGTCACGGTGTTCATATTGCCGAATTTGGATGCATTCTTAATTTCATCAGCCGCCTTGGTGGCAACCGAAACACCCATGATGCCTGCAATCAGTGTTGCGGCATAAACCGATGCTTTACCCATTTGTAATGAGTTCATTTTCCACCCCCTTATTTCCCATGTCAGATTTTTTCGCGCGAGTCTGACTTTGTAGGTAAAACCATCGTAAATAAATCCGTTAAACTGTCAATTGACTCTTCGCATGTGAGCTTATTTTTATCGCTATGGCTTGGCAGGAGCCAGCCTTCGGTAGAGATAGGGTATCGCGGCGTGGTTTGAGTCTATCTCAGCAATCTCTGCCATCCGGGTGTGATGGGGGGATTTGTGGCAGGCGGGGTCTGTCGCAGCGGCGTCCCCTAAAATCGCAAAGGCTTGGCAGCGGCAACCGCCATAATCGATCTCGCGTCGGTCGCAGCTCCGGCAGGGTTCTGCCATCCAATCGGTGCCGCGATAGGCGTTAAAAGCGGGCGAAGAGGCCCAAATCTCGGCCAGAGAATGGTCCTTTGCATTCCAAAATTCGAGACCGGGGAGGGTTTCAGACGCATGACAAGGCAAAACCCGTCCCGAAGGTGTCACATTCAGAAATTGCTTCGCCCACCCGCCCATGCAGGCTTTTGGATAGGTTGCATGGTAATCGGGGATGACGAGATCAATGACGATTTGTCCCAGATAGCGCTTTCTTAACGCCTCCACTTCCGTCACAGCTTCTTGCGTTTCTGCAAGGCTCGGCATCAACGCGGCGCGGTTGGGCAGAGCCCAGCCATAATATTGCGTATGCGCAATCTCGACGCGGGCGGCCCCGAGCGCGACAGCGAGTTCCACCATCGCCCCCGTACGCGCGATATTGGCGCGATGCATGACGGCATTGATGGTGAGGGGAAAATCAGCCGCTTTGATCCAGCCTGCCACCGCCTGCTTTTTGGCAAAAGCCCCCTTATACCCCGCAATGATATCGGCTGATCCGGCTTCGGAGTCTTGGATGGAAAGCTGAATATGGTCCAACCCCGCCTCCGCGAGGTCATGGATCAGCGTCTCAGACACCCCAATGCCAGACGTAATAAGGTTGGTGTAAAGCCCAACAGAAGCGCAATGGCGCGTGAGATCGGTGAGATCCCGTCGCGCAGCGGGTTCGCCACCCGAGAGATGCACCTGCAACACGCCAAGCTTTGCCGCTTCGGAGAAAATGCGTTTCCAGTCCTCGGTGGCAAGCTCGCTTTCCCGCCCCTCAAGCGCTAGCGGGTTGGAACAATAAGGACACGCTAAGGGACAGCGATGGGTTAATTCGGCCAGCAACCCGATGGGGAGACTAGGCGAGGGCGGTGGAGCAAGAGGGGCGTTCACAACTGCACCATTTTCTTATCCGAAAGGCCCTGCAAAAGCGCCGTGACATCGCGCTCGATCGTGCTTTGATCGGCCTTAAAAGTCTCGGCAAGCTCGGCCACAATGTCCCCGAGTGTTCGCTTACCATCGCAAAGCTGCAAAATAGCCGCAGCGATAGCGTCGCATTTGATCAGCCGCTCAGGCGCCAACAACACCCATTCCTGACGCGCTTCGTCATGCTTTAACCGCACACCGCGCGGGAATTTTGGCACAGATGCGAGCAAGGGGTTTTGGGGTTCGCTCATGCGTCAGGGTTCCACGCGCCGGGGGGAATGCGGCCCGGCTCGACATAGGCTGAATAAAGCGCGTCCAATTGCGCCCATAAGACATCGCATTTAAACGTCAGCGCATCCATCACGGCTCTTTGTTCTTTTGCCGTTTGCGCGTGTTGTTTCACATAAGCGAGCGCGAAATTGGCGTCCCGGGGTGCTTGCTCCAAACGCCGCTGAAAATACGTCATGACGGATGGATTGATGAAGTCATAATGCGCCAACATGCCCGAAATCCGCTGCTCATGCAGACCGGGCGCAAAAAGCTCGGTTAAAGAGGAAGCAATCGCCTCTAATGGCGATTTTTCACCAACAAAATGCACATAGGCATCAACCGCAAACCGCGTCGCAGGCAAAATGCCTTGGCAGGATTCAACATAAGCCCGGTCAAAGCCCAATCCGTCGGTTAGCTTCAACCAGCGCTCGATACCGCCTTCAGTGCCGATATGGCCGTCATGATCCTCAATCCGGTGCCGCCATTCCAGCCGAATATCGCGGTCCCTGAAACGCGACAGCACAACCGCGTCCTTAATCGGGATCGAGCTTTGGTAATAATAGCGGTTCAACGCCCAGGCCTTGACTTCATTCATCGTGCATTGCCCGCTATGCAGCCTTTTATGGAAGGGGTGCAGGCTGTGGTAGCGCGTTGCCCCAATCTGGCGCAGCGCCGCTTCAAACGCATCATGGGTCATCAACGGGCTCATAGCGAAAACATCATTCCATCGCGGGTTACAGCCCATCCGGCGGCTTCAACGGCCCGGCGCTCGTCGGAGCCGTCAATCAAGATGGGATTGGTGTTGTTGATATGAATATAGGCTTTTTGCCGAATGGAAAGCCCATCAAACGCGTGGAGCGACCCGCCCAGCCCCGTGATCGGCGTATGCCCCATACGCCGCGCCGTTTTGGGCGAGAGGCCGAGTTTGGGCATTTCGTCGTCGGTGAAGGTTGTTCCATCATAAAGCAGCAAATCCGCGCCGGATGCCCGATCACGAACCGTCTCATTCGTTTCCGCGCAACCGGGAATATACACCACGCGCTTGCCATGGGCTGAAACTTCAAGCCCGATCGTCGTTTCGCTCACATCGCCTATGCGCACATCATCGCTCTGTTCCATAAACAACGCCACTTTGCCCGGAACCGTAAAGGCCCGAACGCGCAACCCAAAGCCGATATCGAAGGGGTGATCCATCACCATGGTTGAGCGTTCCACAATATCGGATGCCAAAACCTGAAAGACAGAATTTTGTGTCAAAATCGCATGGTTCTTGGCTGTTGCATATACCGTAAACGCCTGCCGCTCGCGTAACACCAACAGGCCTGCGATATGGTCGATATCGGCATTGGTGAGCACGACCGCTTTGATCGGGCTATGCCGCGCGCCATGGCGTGGGTGCAGTATAGGCGTATTCAGAATCTGCTGGCGAAGATCGGGCGAGGCGTTGACCAATACCCAGTGTTCATTATCCGCGGATACCGCAATCGAGGACTGCGTCCGCGCTTCAACGCGGGCATCGCCAGCCCAAAAAAGCGAGCAGACCGGACAGCGGCAATTCCATTGCGGAACACCACCGCCGGCCGCCGATCCTAAAATCGCAACACTCAGCTTTCCCATGCCAAAACCTTTATGGGTTCCTGCATGGCCCCCTGAATATCGCTAAAAAGATCAAATTTCTGCTGAAGAATAACTCGTCACTTCCATGCCGACGCAGACTTCAGAAACGATAGGGGTTGTCCATGCCATGATATATTCCTCCATTGTTGCCTCTACGGGTCGTTTTTGAATACCCTTAGACTCTTCGACGATACCAGTTTTATAGCCCCTGTCACCAAAATAATTTTAACGCACGAAGTCAGGGTTTCCCAACCTACAACGGCATCAGGCTAATCCGGTCACGCGCCAAATCACATCGCCGACATCATCTGCCACGAGCAGGGATTTACGATCAGCACCAATCGTCACGCCGACGGGTCTGCCATACGAAACGCGCTCGTCGGGGGCCAAAAACCCCGATACAATATCCCGCGGCGGGCCAGAAGGCTTACCCTTCGTGAACGGGATAAAGACAACACGATACCCACTCAGCTTGCTACGGTTCCACGAGCCGTGCTGGCCGATCACCATGCCATCGGGAAAACCGGGCAGTGTTCCCTCAGGCATCCAGCACAGCCCCAACGAGGCCGTGTGTCCGCCAAGCGCGTAATCGGGTTGAAGGGCCGAGGCCACTTTGGCTTTGTCTTGCGGCACCCGATCATCCACCGTCTGCCCCCAATAGCAATAGGGCCAGCCATAAAACCCGCCATCGCGAACGGAGGTCAGATAATCGGGCGGGGTTTCATCCCCCAACCCGTCGCGCTCATTAACAACCGTCCATAAGACGCGCGTATTCGGCTCCCACGCCATGCCCACCGCATTGCGCAAGCCGGATGCAAAGATGCGGCTTTTTTCCGTTGCGACCTCGACTTCATAAATCGCCGCGCGACCTTCCTCAGCTTCCATCCCGTGCTCGCCAATATTGGAGAGCGAGCCGACGCCGACATAGAGTTTCTGCCCGTCTTTGCTCGGCAAAAGGCTGCGCGTCCAATGCCCGCCCGGCTTGAAATCGACGAGCGTGCGCCCCTTGGCCGTAATCTGGTCCGCATCCGGCTGATAGGGAAACACCACAAGACCATCCGTATTGCCGACATAGAACTCGCCGTTCAGCAACGCCATGCCGAAGGGCTGGTTGAGGCCCTCCATAAAGGTATGGCGGGTTTCCGCCACGCCATCCCCATCGCGGTCGCGCAGTAAGGTAATGCGGTTTGGGCTTTTGCCGATGGCGGCCGCGCGCTTCATCGTGCTGATCATGGCGAGATCAAACAGGCTTTTGGGCGGCCCTGCGACGCCCAACGCTTCAGCCACCAACACATCGCCATTCGGCAACACCTCGATCCAGCGCGGATGTTTCAGTCCTTTTGCAAACGCGTTGACCTTTAACCCCGGCGCAGCAAGCGGCGTCTGCCCCTCATCCCACCCACGCGCAGTCGGCATTTTCAGCGTCGGCACACTCCCTTGCGGCTTGGCCTTAGGGATAGACGGCGCTTGCCCCACCGCTTGCCCCATGATGCGATCATTCTGGTGACGAATAAAAACGATTACATGGCCAATAAGGGCGATAAGGGATGCGAAGAGACGGTACATAAAGATGTCCTTAATGTGTCACGATTTAGGGGTGAACGAAGTAAAGACGACATCCCCGCCAAATATTTCATCATTATATTCTGAAATTTCGATTTGTATTTTTTTAAACCAATTATTTTGTATCTCAACAGCTTTAGGGCTTGCTGTACAAAAGCCGTCATAAACCTCTTTCGACATTAGAATTGGTGGTGTGCTTTCTCGAACCACATATTTTTGTTGTACCACAGAAAAAGATTTAAATTCTGGATTTATATGATGCATCATACCAGTCTGTGCATTATATTTAAATTGCTTAATGAATTCAGAAGGAAATTCATCTATAGAGCGTATAGTGCCATAGGGATTCATAAAGTTAATTCGGACTGTATCCATTATTATATACTCTGAAGGTTTATTTGCTTGATCAGTCAACTTGGAAGCTATATTTGCTGGTCGCCCTAGCCAAACAAGAGATCTGTAACTTTGCTGAGCAGAACCACGACGGATGATTCCTGTCTTCGTTGCTAGTATTTCACCATAATCAATACCGATACCAAACGTGACTTCATTATTTATGAAATGCTTGTTGATAACGTATTTGCATATACTATTAATCAACTCGGCTGTATTAACAGCATTAACAAAACAATTATCAGTATCAAATATAATCATTACGCGATCACCAATAATACCTCTAATTTTACCACCAAATATACCACTGCATTTTGTAACCGCACGAACAAAGGCTGAATATAGCTTTGACATAGTAGGGCGACGGTGTTTTAAATTTAAGGCCGTTGAATTCCTCATATCGACATACAGGACCGTAGTTTTAATAAGTTTTGTACCTTGATGTTTTTGGTCAAGATTAGGAAATGTGATTGCTGTATCGTCAGAATGGGGAACAATTTTGGTATCAGTGATTTTAATTTCAAAATTTGAATCTAAAATAGCGGAAACTTCATCGTTAATATCACTATTTAATGACTTTAAATCTACCATAGCACGCCTAAAATTTTTAGAGCTATGTAAACAAATGGTATCAGCAAAATTAAACCCGATAACATAATAAATGTTAAACCCCAGCGAAATAAAATCATTTTTCGTAACGTGATTTCACTATTTACACTAATTTGTACAGCAATATCATTAAAATAATCCTCTTTATACTCGTTACTATCAGGATAGTAACGAGTATATAATTCTTTGCTTAAATTCTTTATGGGTACTGATGCAATATCGCCGTAATAAAGTAAATTTTTAGAATGCGGTCCAGCTCGTCTTCCGCCAAGAAAAGTAGGTAAATTCAATCTTGGCATAAATGAAATCATGGATAATATTCCAGATATTAGTGCCAAAACTAGAACGAATAAAATGCTTTTCGATAAAGGGTCCGGTATAGTCTTTCCATTACATAATAGGCTTACTATCGCCATAATCCACGCTGACGACAACGCCAACAAAGCTGCATTTTTTGCTTCGGCAAATTTAAGAAAATCAATTGCTCGTTGTAGATTTCCATTAAGAATTTTTTCATAATATTCATTTTGATTTGATGTGTTCATTTGTTTACCTTAAATTTCTATGAGGATGGGAGCTACCAGTTAAAATTTCAAGGGATTAAGTGACATTTTTTGCGTTATCGCCAAAAATATTTGTTTAATCGGAGTCTGTACTTAAAATTAAAAAAATGGCGCTCCCAAGGGGACTCGAACCCCTGTTTTCGCCGTGAGAGGGCGACGTCCTGGGCCACTAGACGATGGGAGCGTAAGGCGCTTTTGGCCGTGTTTTAATCCTATAGGCGTGATCGATCTTGGCGTCAAACACGGGACCCGCGATGCATAATTTGCCGATTGGGGTCGCCTCGTGGCGTTGGTCTGTGCTATTTGGCCTGTCATGCGCAAAAATCGAATGTTTGTTGAAGATCCACCCATCCCCATTGAAGCCTCAATCGAGGACGGGTCTTTTAAGGCCTCCGACGATGGAAGCCTGATGGTCTCGGAGCAGGAGGCGGGGGAGCGGCTTGACCGTTTTTTGGCCCTTCGTTTACCCGAGCATTCCCGCACAAGGCTCAAAGCCCTCATCCTTGAGGGTCACGTCGAGATGGGCGGTGTCACTATTACCGATCCCGGCACCAAGCTCAGCGCGGGCTTAAGCCTCTTCATCGACCTGCCCGAAGCAGTCCCTGCGGAGCCCTTAGGCGAGCCTATTCCGCTCGTCGTCGTTTATGAGGATCAGGACCTTCTGGTCATCGATAAACCCGCCGGACTGGTCGTGCATCCCGCTTCCGGCCATGCGACGGGGACCTTGGTCAACGCGCTTATCGCGCATTGTGGCGATAGTCTTTCCGGCATTGGCGGCGTCAAGCGCCCCGGCATTGTCCACCGTTTGGACAAGGACACGTCGGGCCTGCTGGTGGTTGCTAAAAACGACGCGGCGCATAAGCATTTGGCCGATCAATTTGCCGATCATGGCCGCACCGGGCCGCTGCAACGGGCGTACACAGCCCTTGTATGGGGCGTGCCGTCCCGCGCCTATGGCGTGATTGATGCGCCGTTGGATCGATCCACCACCCACCGCGACCGGATGGCGGTGGTTAAACCGGGTAAGGGCCGCGAGGCGCTCACCCATTTTACCGTCGAGGAGCAGTTTTTAGGCCGCAATGGCGAGCCTTTGATCGCGCTTGTCACCTGCCGCCTTGAAACGGGGCGCACCCATCAAATCCGCGTCCATATGGCGCATATCGGCCACGCTTTGGTGGGCGATCCGGTTTATGGCTCGGGATTTAAGACCAAAGCAACGCGGTTAGATGGCGCGGCGAGGGCTGCGGTTGAAACATTTCCACGCCAGGCGCTCCATGCGAGGGAACTTGGCTTTGTGCACCCGCGTTCTAAGGAGGTGCTGCATTTTCAAAGCGAACTACCCGATGATTTTGCGGCACTCTTGAAAAGTTTAAACGGAAATCTCAATTAGTTGTTTGCAATAATGCAAGAAAATGGAAATATCTGCCCTCTTTTGGTCATTTTTTTGCGAACTATATGTATCCAATCGAAAAGTTAGCCGTAAGCTAGCTTGAGGGATGTGCTTCGGGCATCCCGAAATGGAGGACGAAATGGCATCATCTACCATGCCCATGATTTCAGCAGAGGGCGGTCTTGCGCGCTATTTGGCGGAGATTCGTCGCTTTCCCATGTTACAACCGCAAGAGGAATTCATGCTCGCCAAACGCTGGCGCGAGCATGATGATGCGGATGCCGCGCACAGGCTCGTAACATCCCATCTTCGCCTCGTCGCTAAGATTGCGATGGGGTATCGCGGCTATGGTTTGCCAATTGGCGAAGTCATTTCCGAGGGCAATGTCGGATTAATGCAGGCGGTGAAGCGGTTTGAGCCGGATAAAGGGTTTCGGCTCGCCACCTACGCGATGTGGTGGATCAAGGCCGCCATTCAGGAATATATTTTGCGTTCGTGGTCGCTCGTTAAAATGGGTACGACCGCGAACCAGAAAAAGCTGTTCTTCAATCTACGGAAAGCCAAAAGCCAGATTCTGGCGCTAGGTGAAGGTGATCTCCGCCCCGATCAGGTGAAGGTCATTGCCACCAAGCTCGGCGTTGAAGAGCAGGAAGTGATTGAGATGAACCGTCGTTTGGGTGGCGACTCGTCGCTTAACGCGCCCTTGCGTACCGATTCGGATGGCGATGGCGAATGGCAGGACTGGCTGGTCGATGATAAGCCGAGCCAGGAAACGATTTTGGCGGATGATCAGGAATCATCCTGGCGGCACAGCGCGCTGCAAAGCGCCTTGGCCGTCCTAAATCCCCGCGAGCGGCGCATTTTCGAAGCGCGCCGTTTGGCCGAAGATCCGATTACGCTCGAAGAGCTCTCCGAAGAGTTTGATGTCTCGCGCGAACGTGTGCGTCAAATCGAGGTGCGGGCGTTTGAAAAGGTGCAGCAGGCTATGCGGGAACAAGTGATGGTGCGCGATATGCCGCCACCGTCGCAAATCGCCGCGCTGTCGTTACCCGCGAGATAAACGATCCTGATATCAGCCTACTGCCAGGTTTGCATCGCGTCCTCAAAAACGCGTTCGCCCGGCTTGCCTTTTTCAAACAACAGCAAAGCGCGTTTGCCATTGCTGTAACGCATCGGGATTAAAAACCAGTTTCTGCTTCGCAACAGGTCGATATTACGCTGCATATCGGTTGGTAATCCACTAAGACCGATCAGGAAGTGGTCGTCCGATACGGGAACGGCGATTCCAGCCAGCATTGTCCCGCGTGATTTTTCATCCACCCGCAATTCCGGCACGTTCATATCGTGCACTTTACCATTGGGGTTATCGGCCGACGGTGTTGTCGTAATATCGATACTATGGGTATTTGCCGAGGTTTGATCGCGGTTGCGTTGAAAAACAACGCTTGCCGTTAGCCCGGCATCGCTCAAATCAATCGTCGCCCGCGCACCGATATCTGACGAGGTTGTCAGCGCTGATCGGATCGTCTCCAGTTTCCAGCTTACTTTACCCATGGTTCGCTTTGGGTCACCCACGCCATTGGGCGGTTCCTCCAATAAAATGGCGCGTTGAATCAGAAGGTCCTGTTGGTTGCTCGTATCGGACATGTTTTGCGTGAGACCCGAGGTCGAGCTTTGCGTTTTCGACGGTTCATCGGGCGCAACGGGCAGTCGATCGGTGAGTTTTTGCTCGGTCGCGGGCGTATCCGATTGTTGTGGTTGAACGCGGGTGGCCAATTGTTCGGCGCTGCGTTGCTTGAGATATTCGGCAACCCCGCCAATCGCGGCCCCTAAGGCCAAAATAACGAGCGCTATGATACCAACCCGCAGCCATATCCCTTTGGTTTGCGAGGATAATCCAAACCGCCGCCGATGGCCTGCCAAGCCTGACGGAACACCGGGGCGAATATCGGTACCGCGCTCAATCGGGATAGGCCTTAAAACCTCAACGCCGATGGCGGAAGTTTCTTCGATCCGCGTTGCACTTACAGGGATCACCTCGTCTATTGGCCCCCCAATGGCCGGATGTTCTGGCGCTTCAGGTTGAAATGTGGCCTCTTCAAGGGTGATGGGCTGCCATGGGGCCATCTGAGGAATGGGTATGATAACGGGCGCAACAGCCTTGGTTTCGATGACAGGCTCAGCGCGTTGCTCATCCACTGGGGGCTTCTCTATGGGTGGTAGCGTCTCCTGCGGGATCGGAACTTCTATCACAGGCGGTTCAACCCCCCGATCAGGGGCGGTATCCACCCCGAGAGGAGCCGCTTCTTCCACCACGAAGGGGCCGGGGGTCGCCGTTGGCAGGCGGGTATTCGGATCACTCTTTTGCTTTTGAGCGCTCAAAATGCGCCGCTCGATGCGCCGGATGGCCGCTTCGAGGTTGATGCGTTCTTTTAAAATGTCTTTATCGGTGCGCGGTGGGTCAGCCGCCCGCAATTGCTGGTCAAGCATCGTAACCAAGCGATCATACACAACTTTCCGTTCCTCAGGCGAGGCATCGGCGAGCGGTTCAATCGTGGGCGAGATCAGCGCGTAGTAATCGACCATCACGCGGTATTCACGATGAAAGCGTCAGGGCGTCAAGTCTCAAATGGATTTTGCTTCAAATGGATTTTGGACAAGGATTGTATCCTCGCGTTCCGGGCTTGTGGAGACAAGCGCCACGGGTGCGCCGATCAATTCCTCAATCCGGCGAACATATTTAATGGCCTGCGCGGGCAAATCCTTCCACGACCGCGCGCCGCCTGTGACGCCTTCCCAGCCTTTAAACGTCTCGTAAATCGCCTCAACCCGCGCCTGTTGCGCTTGGCTGGCGGGCAGATAGTCAATCTCCTTGCCGTCAAGCCGATAGCCGGTGCAGATTTTAATCTCGTCAAACCCGTCCAAAATATCGAGTTTTGTCAGCGCAATGCCATGGATACCGGAGGTCCGCACCGTCTGCCGCACCAAAACCGCGTCAAACCAGCCGCAACGGCGCTTGCGCCCGGTCACGGTGCCAAATTCATGACCCCGCACGCCGATCCGCTCGCCAATCTCGTCGTCCAATTCGGTGGGGAAGGGACCTTCTCCCACCCGCGTCGTATAGGCTTTGGCGATGCCAAGCACATAGCCAACCTGTCCCGGCCCGACGCCCGATCCGGTCGCCGCCTGTCCCGCCACCGTGTTGGACGATGTGACGTAAGGATAGGTGCCGTGGTCCACATCGAGCAGAGCGCCTTGCGCGCCTTCAAACAAAATCCGCTTACCCGCCCGGCGCTCATCCTCCATCAGCCGCCAAACGACATCCATAAAGGGCAGAACGCGCGGCGCAATATCGGTGAGCTCCTTGATAAGGGCAGCCGGTTCAAACGCGGGCAGTCCAGCGCCACGGCGCAACGCGTTATGATGCAAAAGAAGTCGCTCAACCCGCGCAGGCAGGGCTTCCGGTTCCGCCAAATCCATCAACCGAATGGCCCGGCGACCCACTTTATCCTCGTAAGCCGGGCCAATGCCGCGCTTGGTGGTGCCAATGGTGGTGCCAACGGGGCCGGATTCCCGCAAGCCATCCAATTCGCGATGCACGGATAAAATCAACGCGGCATTCTCGGCAACCCGCAGATTATCGCGGTTGATCACCACGCCTTGTGCGGTCAACCGATCAATCTCAGCCACGAGCGCATAAGGATCAAGCACTACGCCATTGCCGATAATCCCTAATTTGCCGGGACGCACGACGCCGGAGGGCAGAAGCGACAATTTATAGACATTGTTTCCAATCACGAGCGTATGCCCCGCATTGTGTCCGCCTTGGAAGCGCACGACCGTATCGGCCTGTTCCGACAGCCAATCGACCAATTTGCCTTTGCCTTCGTCACCCCATTGGGCGCCCACCACGACGACGTTACCCATCCTATATCCTTTTTCGACAGCAAAAAGCCCCGGTCCATTCCACAAACCGGAACACCGAGGCTTGCGGCAGATGGATAGAGGATTTTTTGAAAAAGGCAACTCGTCTTCCGATGGGTATTATTTAGACACCGAATGGCTGAGCCTTCTACGGCCACCTCCAGAACCTCATCCGTCATGCTCCGCATGACACCTTCTCCTTCAAGGAGAAGGAAGTTCCCGGCGGACCGCGAGCCTCCCGGCTCGCATCTTAAGAGCGCGGCAGGAGCCGCGCGGTCCACATGACGGGTTTACCCCTTCCCCTCATCCTGAGCCACGGCGAAGCCGTGAGTCGAAGGACGGTAGCCACGGCGAAGCAATGTGATTAGCCCTTCGACAAGCTCAGGGTGAGGCTGTGGTAAACTCTCCCCTCATCCTGAGCCACGGCGAAGCCGTGAGTCGAAGGACGGTATCCACGGCGAAGCAATGTGAGTAGCCCTTCGACAAGCTCAGGGTGAGGCTGTGGTAAACTCTCCCCTCATCCTGAGCAGGACCAAAGGCCCTTGTCGAAGGACGGCGGCTCACCACGAGGAAAACTCAAGCCCGCCCGCGTGTCGATTTTGTTGGCTTTACATAATGCGTAATAAAGTTCCGAATTTCCGTCAAACGGCGGTCCTCATCAAGAATTTCCGCGTCCAACCCGTGCTTCCAAGCCAGATCAAACCGCGTCGGCTCCTCGCCCATGGCGCGGAGTTCTTTCACGTAAATTCCATGATCCTCCTCGCTCTGCAAAAAGCCCTCGGCCAGCAAAGTGGGCTTATAGCGATCGAGAATCACCGATAATTCAACAAGGCTGAATTCAGGGTGGTATTGCACGCCCCAAAACACCCCGCCATCGTGGCGGATTTCAGCGGCCTGCACGGGCGTAACACTGTTCCTCGCCAAGACCGTGATGTCATCGGGCAGGGTGGTTACGAGATCAAGATGGATCGCGGGCGCGTCCCACGCTTCTGGGCGACCTGCGAGCAGCGCGTGGCTCTGCCCCGCTTCCGTTTTAACGATCCGGCGCGCAAAACCCACCTCGCGCCCGAGCGGATTGGCCTGCACATCGCCCCCCGACGCCATCGCCCCCATTTGTAAGCCCCAACAGGAGCCAAAAACGGGCGTGCGGGATTTGAACGCCGTGCGCATCAACTCCACCTGCCGCACAATTTCCGGCGTCGCGTGATAGGCATTCAGCGCCGAACCCGTCAGAAAAATCCCGTCATACCCTTCAAGCCCTGCCGCATCCGGAATATTCGCCCCCTCATCGGCAGGTAGCGCGATATCGTAAACCGAATCTTTCTCAAGCTTCTGCAAAACCGAGCCATAGGATTCAGCATAAGTCTTGCCAAACGTCTCCCGATGCCGCTCGCGCGGAGCTTTGACATTGCCTTCGACGACGAGGAAGCGGAGGGGCATGGGTGGTGTTCCGAACCGAAATGCGTTGAGTTGTATATGGGATATCATGAGACGAAAAAGATCGAAACGATGAAATCGATTTTGTTTTAGTCAGGGGTTGCAGAAAGGCCTAACTCATCCGCGACGTAGCTGAACCTTTTATCCCTTGTCCAAATCTTGGTACCCGGCTTTAGGCGCGTTGCAGCGATTAACTGGGCATCAATGTAACCAATACCTCTGCTGAATAATTTTTCTCGTTCGATCAAATAACGAACCTCTTGATCGCTTGCTATATTAAGACGTGGCAAATCATCGAGTCTTTCAAGAATTATTTCACGCTGACGAAGGGAACCCAGCGCAATTTCGCCAATGACAAAGGCGTGGATGATGATCTCATTCGCTTCAAGAAGCGCCGAAAGCTTGATATCTTTTGATCGTAAATGATCGATCCAGATGGATGTATCGGCGAGGATCATTGCGGTTTTGAGCGCCGCCGTGGTGCGACCGAAGCATCGGGCTCGGTACCGCCAAGCCGGGCTAAGCGTCTAGCACTTTCGCGTTCGATAATTGCCCGAAGCCCTTCGCGTACAAGCGCACTTGTTTCAATCAATCCGGTCAAAGCGCGGGCTTTATCGATCAAATGGTCATCAATAGCAATTGTAGTCCGCATAATAGCACTCCTTTGATATAGGCTTATAGCATCAGATGATGCGGATTTCTATGCCTTTACTCACATCCCCTTGCCTCCCGCCTCAAACCAGTCCAACACGTGGGGCCATGACCTATCCCCTTCCGGCACTCGCCCGAAAACTCGGCACCAATCCGTATCTGCTCCTGATCCTGACGACGCTGATGTGGAGCGCGAATGGGATTGCGGGGCGGTTGGCGATTGGGGAAATTTCGCCGATGGTGATCGTATCGTTGCGCTGGCTTTTAGCGTCGACGCTGTTGTTCACCTTCGCGCATAAGCAGATTGCGCAGGATTGGCAGGTTTTAAAGCACCATCTCTGGCTCGTGGCCTTTGGTGGTGTGTTTGGGTTCACCGCCTTTAACGCGCTGTTTTATCTCGCCGCCCACCATACCAGCGGCGTCAATATGACGATCCTGCAAGGCTCGCTGCCGATTTTTACGCTCATCGGTGCGCTTGTTTTTCACCGCACCCGAATAACCCTGCTTGGTGGTTGCGGTATTCTCCTAACGCTGGCGGGCGTGATGACGGTGGCCTCTAAAGGCGATTGGGATACGCTGATGCGCCTGTCGTTTAACATTGGCGATGTTTGGCTCATCCTCGCCTGCCTGCTTTACGCGATGTTTGCGCTTTCGCTCCGCAACCGCCCCAAAGTATCGGGCATCGGCTTTTTTGCGATTTTGGCGGTGGCGGCCTTTATAACCTCTGTTCCTTTGATCGGCTGGGAAATGGCGAGCGGGAATGCGCAATGGCCTACTTTACGCGGCTGGGAAATTTTGGCCTTCATCACGCTTGGCCCGTCGCTCCTCTCGCAATTGTTTTTCCTGCGCGCGGTTGATTTGATCGGCCCCAGCCGCGCCTCGGTTTTTACGAATCTGGTGCCGATTTTCGGGCCGATGATCGCGATTATGGTGTTGGGCGAAACGTTCCACCCGTTCCACGCGGTAGCGCTTGTTCTCGTCCTAGGTGGCATCGGACTAGCAGAGTGGCGGCGGGCTTGAATTTATAGAATTTGCTTGTTATCTTAAAAACTACCCGTCGATAGCGTGCTATCGACTCAAAGGCCGCAATTGCGAAAGCGTTGTGGCCTTTGCTGTATTAGGAGATCGTCTTGCGGGTCACGTTATATGTCGATGGGTTTAATGTATATTATCGAGCCTTAGCCAAAACACCTTATAAGTGGCTGGATTTGCATAAATTAGCCGCCGATCTGCTCAATTCGGATGATGAAATAACCTCAATTAAATACTATACGGCGAGGGTATCGGGCCGCAATGATCCAGATCAGCCGCGTCGCCAACAGGCTTATCTAAACGCGCTTAAAACACTTTCAAACGTGTCAATTTATTATGGACGATTTTTATCGAAAACAAAATGGCGTCCTCTGGTAAATCCGCCCATGAATGGCAGTGCGTTTGTGGAAATATTCGACACGGAAGAAAAAGGATCTGACGTCAATTTGGCGTCGCATCTTATTCATGATGGCTGGAAAGACAGCTACGATACGGCCCTTGTTATGTCACAAGACAGCGACCTTTTGGAACCTCTATCCATCGTCAAGCGAGAATTGAAGAAAACCGTTGGTCTCGTTTGGCTCGACGGAAGGCAACCTAGTCGCCAAATGACCAAGGCTGTTTCATTTGTTAGGCAATTAACCCATGCTCGCCTGTCAGCAGCTCAATTTTCGGATGAACTTATGGGGCGTGATGGGCATATCCTGCACAAACCGGATGGGTGGTAATGCTTTTACCTCAACACGCCTGACGCGACGAACGAACGTCAGAATCTCTCGCCCCCCACAATGCAAGCCAATTTGCCTCCGCCCCTGCCATCGCTTTCCCGATCAGCACGATAACAGGTCCAGACGCCCGCGTTGCTTCCATGCGATCCGGCAGGGTTGCGATATCGGCTTCTATCACCAATTCGTTGCTGCGCGTTGCATTATAAACCGCAATGGCCGGAATATCGGCGGGTAGCCCATGGCGTAGTGCTGCTTCCATCAACGCCCGAATGGTTTTGGCGGGCATATAAACCACTGTCGTTGCGTTTTGGTCGGCAATGGCCGACCAGTCGATATCGCCGGGCAAGGTGCCGGATGTATCATGCCCCGTTAAAAACTGCACACGACGGGCGATGGCGCGGTGGGTGAGCGAGCGGCCAATGCGGCTCGCAACACCTTGCGCGGTTGTAATGCCGGGGATCACTTCAACGGGAACGCCCGCGAGACGGCAGGCCTCAAGCTCTTCGGTCGCGCGGCCAAACACCATCGGGTCGCCGCTTTTAAGCCGCACCACGCGCTTGCCTTGCAGGGCAAAACTCACCATCAGTCGGTTAATATCTTCCTGCTTGCAGGAGGGGCCATGCCCCGTCTTACCCACCAGCATGGTTTTCGCCTCCCGACGCGCAAAATCCAGCACGGCGCGGGAAACAAGATCGTCATAGAGAATAATATCAGCCGATTGCAGCGCGCGGACGGCTTTGAGCGTCAGCAATTCAGGGTCGCCCGGGCCTGCGCCCACCAGCACCGCCGATCCGCGCTCGGGTAACATCGCATCCTGCGCGCTTCTGGCGAGTAGCGCGTCGCGTTCGGCTTCGTTCGGCGTCTCATTCGGGTTGGCGAGTGCTAATTCCGTAAACCGTTCCCAAAACGCGCGGCGGCGCTGGAAAGAGAGCTTCAGCGCCTGGACCGAGGGCCGCCATTGCCGCGCCGCTTCCGCCCATTGCGTTAAGCCTTGCGGGAGCATCGCTTCAATTTTCGCACGAATGGCTTGGCCGAAAACGGGGGCCGCGCCATCGGTGGAAATGCCGATAATCAGCGGCGAGCGATTGACGATGCCGCCAAAGGAGAAATCACAAAACGCGGGGCGATCCACCACATTACACGGCACACCGTAAGATTGCGCCGAACACCGGAAGGCTTGCGCCTCCGCGTCATTCTCGGTGGCGAGAATAGCGAGCGCCGCCCCTTGGATCACATCGACGGACCACGGCCTGCGGCGAAGCTCAATCTTGGGTGTCGCCAGCGATGCAAGAACGGTCAGCAGCTCTTCGGAAGGGTACTCCGCATAAAGCTCAACCTGTGCGCCTGCTGCGGCTAAAAGTTCGGCCTTCCAGGCGGCGGCTTCCGATCCGCCCGCAATCACAACGCGACGGCCTTCCAGCGCAAAAAACACCGGCAGCCGCACGAGGGGCTGGATACGGGCGATGCTGGTCTCTGTTGGCTTGCGTGACATTAAATCGTTCTAATGCGCCGCTCTCCGGCGATCAAGGATGGTGGAGGGACGCGCATAGCCGCGCTGATAGGAGAGGCTGATCGCGGATGCGCCCTTTTTCCATTGGTCGACGGTTTGGCGGGCGGCGAGTGCTTCCGGCAGATCGATTTCATCAAAGCCACAGGCTTTGGCATAGGCATATTGATCCGAAATCAACGGCCCGGTAGCCCGCAGCGTTCCCGTAAACCCGTTACGACGCAAGCGGCGGGCGATGGAAAAGCCGCGACCATCGCTAAAGGCAGGAAAGGCGACAGAAATCAGCGCCACCTCGTTAAAATGAGCCGTTAAGCTCGCGGGCTTTACAGTGTTAGGCACATGAATACCCAGTTTGCCTTTATGCGAGGCCAAGCGGTTAGCGGCTTCCTCCAAACGCGCCAGTGGGACGATGATATCGCCCGACGCCGGAATGGCCTCGTTATCGCCCAAGTGACGGAAGCTATCCGCAACAAAGCTCAAATTACGCATCAACGGCATGGATAGCTCCTTTGAATCGCTCAAGCCCAACGCGGCGATAGGTATCGATGAAACGCTCATCGGCTTGACGCTCAGCAAGATAAATATCGACCAAGCGCTCAATCGTATCCGGCACCGCATCCGCCGTTACACCGGGGCCTAACCGCTCACCAATCGATGCAGTCTCGGTCGCATCGCCCCCAAGCGTAATCTGATAGCTCTCTTCGCCCGATTTTTCGAGGCCCAAAATGCCGATATGGCCGATGTGATGATGCCCGCAGGCATTGATACAGCCCGATATTTTAATGCCCAATTCGCCAATCAGTTTCTGCCGATCCGGATCAGCAAATTTTGTCGCAATCGCTTGCGCAATGGGAATGGAACGCGCGGTTGCAAGAGCGCAATAATCCATGCCGGGGCAGGCGACGATATCGGTAATCAGACCAATATTGGCGGTTGCCAAACCATGATCGGTTAAGAAGGACCATAGCGCAAAAAGATCATCATCTTTCACATAAGGCAACACGATGTTTTGCAAATGCGTGACGCGCAATTCACCAAAGCTGAATTGATCCGCCGCATCGGCCAGCGCGCGCATCTCGTCGGATGTTGCGTCACCCGGCGCGCCGCCAATGGGTTTCAAAGAGACGGTGATCGCGCGATAGCCCGGTACTTTATGCTTGAAGCTATTCGTCTCAACAAAGCGAGCAAATATCGCGTTGCTTTCGAGCGCTGCTTGAAGCGACGTGCTTGCCGCCGGTAGCGTCTCATAAGCAGGTGGTGCGAAATAAGCGGCGATCCGCTCAACTTCCTTAAGGTCAGCGGCAATCGAGGGGCCATCCATCACTGCAAATTCTTCTTCAACCGCTTTGCGGATTTCCTCAATGCCGGTTTCATGCACGAGGATTTTCACCCGTGCTTTATATTTATTATCGCGCCGTCCTTCGGAATTATAAACGCGCATCAAGGCTTCGAGATAGGGTAAGAGGTCTTGGCGCGGCAGGAACGCGCGAATGATTTTACCAATCAACGGTGTGCGTCCTAAACCGCCACCAACGCTGACTTCATAGCCGATTGCCTGCGTATCGGGATGGCGCAAAACGCGCAAGCCAATATCATGCGCTTTAATCGCCGCGCGATCATGGGCGGCACCCGTTACGGCAATCTTAAACTTGCGCGGTAAAAACGTAAATTCGGGATGCAGCGACGACCATTGGCGGATGAGTTCCGCCGTAGGTCTCGGGTCTTCCACTTCATCAAACGCAACGCCTGCAAATTGATCCGCTGTGACATTGCGGATGCAATTACCTGAGGTTTGGATGGCATGCATCTCCACTTCCGCCAATGCATCCAAAATGGCTGGAACATCCGAAAGTTTCGGCCAATTATATTGAATGTTTTGGCGCGTCGTGAAATGCCCGTACCCTTTGTCCCATTGATCCGCAATCATCGCGAGCTGGCGCATCTGGCGTGCCGATAAGGTGCCATAAGGAATAGCAACGCGCAGCATATAGGCGTGTAATTGCAGATAGAGACCGTTCATCAACCGCAACGGTCTAAATTCATCATCCGAGAGCGAACCATCCAGCCGTCGCTCGACTTGCGAGCGAAATTCCGCAACGCGCTCTTTGACAAAGGTCCGGTCAAATTCATCATATCGATACATCAGATTAAGCCTCTGCCTGCTTGCCAAGGTCGAGCCGTGTGGTGGGTCCGAGGGTGCGCATTCTTTCGCGGTAGTGAACCGGTATAGGTTCACCCTCTGCGCCCATCGTTACCTGCACGAGATAGGGGTCAACGATGATATTGGCTTTGAAGCTGATCGCTGCGCGTGCCTGTAAGGCTTCGGCTTCCGCTACGCTATGGGCGATTTGCGCTTTGCGATGGCTGAGCTCCCATTTAGAGGGGCCAAGAAACACGACGTCCCCGTCGAGTAAATCATTCGCCATTAATATGGCTGGCAGGGCGGGTGCTTTGCTCATCTCACTTCAAACCAAACTCTACGATGTTGACGCCTCAGCCCCGCCCTATGCCATGGATTGTGACGGGGATAAATATATTTTCCGTTTTTTTTCGATATTTCATTTATTTACACAGAAATTTCGTGGAATAATGCCTTTTATGCAAAAAGAGATCACCGTACAAAATATTCGATATAAAGTACAATATTCCGTCTTTACGAACAGTCCAGTTCGGTATAATGACCCCCCTAACGATACCAAGGGAGCCTATAATGTCGCATGATCTTGTCAAACACCATCTTGAAACGCGGCTTGTGCATGATGGCACGTTTCGGTCTGAATTTGGCGAGACGTCGGAAGCTTTATTCCTCACCCAAGGCCATGTCTACACCTCGGCGGAGGAATGCGAGGCGCGGTTTAAGGACGAGGTGCCGGGCTATATTTACGCGCGTTTCTCCAATCCCACGGTGGCGATGTTTGAAGCCCGCATGGCGTCGCTTGAGGGGGCGGAGGCCGCGCGCGCCACCGCCACGGGCATGGCAGCGGTAACGGCGGCTTTGATGGGGCAAGTAAAAGCAGGCGATCATGTGGTGGCCGCGCGGGCTTTATTTGGTTCGTGTCGTTATGTGATTGAAGAATGGTTGCCACGTTTTGGCGTTGCTACAACGCTGGTCGACGGCAAGGATTTAGCGGCTTGGAAAAGCGCTGTTCGCCCCAACACCAAAGTGTTTTTTCTCGAAAGCCCCTCTAATCCAACGCTTGAAATTATCGACATCGCAGCAGTCGCGAAGATAGCGCATGAAGTAGATGCCAAGCTCACCGTCGATAATGTTTTTGCTACACCCATGCAGCAACGGCCCTTAGAAATGGGCGCGGATTGCGTTGTCTATTCCGCAACCAAACATATCGATGGCCAAGGCCGATGCTTGGGGGGCGTTATTCTGGGTTCAACCCAATTCATTAATGATCACGTCAAAACGCCCTTGCGCCAAACGGGTCCAGCGCTCTCGCCCTTTAACGCGTGGGTGATGCTGAAAGGGTTGGAAACGCTCGCCGTTCGTGTCGAGCGGCAAACACGCACGGCAGGCATCGTTGCTGATGCTTTGGCGGGTCATCCCACCTTATCGAAGCTGATTTATTGTGGCCGTGCCGATCATCCGCAAGCCGATATTATCAAAAAACAAATGACAGGCGGCTCAACCCTCATCGCGTTTGAGCTAAAGGCAGGCAAAGAGGCGGCGTTCCGTTTTTTGAATGCGTTATCGCTCATCCGAATTTCCAACAATCTCGGCGATGCGAAGAGCTTGATCACCCACCCGGCCACCACAACCCATCAGCGCTTCACATCTGAGGAGCGGGCTGAGATGGGCGTGGGTGATGGACTTGTAAGGCTATCCATCGGATTGGAACATCCCGATGATCTGATCCGCGATATCGTCGCAGCCCTCGAACAGGCTTAATCTCAGGCGATGGTGAACCTCTTAAAACGGGTTCCACGTGGCTTCTTTGGTGAATTTCAGATACCCCATATTAACGCCCAACCGTGCGCCAACGCCGGAGCTAATCGGCACGACGACAATATTGTCGGAGGCCAAAGCCGTCGCGTTAAAACCGCCGATGAAATAGGCCGAGCCATCAATGCCGGCAAAGCGGCGATAGACGGCCTCGGTCGAGGGCAGGTTATAAACGAGCATCATGGTGCGCGCACCTTCTCCGCCAATATCGAAACCAACGGATGGGCCTTGCCAGAAGACGGGCCGATCCCCCGCATTTTTGGTGTAGAGCTTGCCTTCTCCGTAGCGCAACCCACCAAAAAAGGCACCTGCGGCCTCTTGGCCCAAAATATAGCCATTGGGTTGTCCCCAGCGTTGCACGGCCGACTCGATCACCGAGGCCAAGCCCTGTGATACCGACCCGAAAAAGGCGTGACCAGATTTAACCAGATCATCGGTCTTAAACGTTGCGGGCGTCTCGTTTGCCGATGAACCAAGGGGTTTTGCAGGCGTCGGCTTATTTTGCGCCATAGCCGGGGAAAGGGTCAGGAGACCCACCAGCAGAGTCGCTACCATTTTATGCCACTGTTTCATCTCGTTCCCCTCGCCCCCTTGTCATGCGCCGATGATTGCACCAATCGCTCGAATCGTAATTTTGCGTCACGACGATTAAAATATGATAATCACGCACAAACTTATAAACACGCCCGCGATTCGCGTATATGCCGTGTTTATACCTGAATCGCGGGCATAACCGCATGAATTGAAGGTTTATTTATGGCCGTTGTTTCTCTTGAACCCTTGGAACTTGCAGCCCTGCTCTGTAGCCGCGTGTGTCACGATGTCATTAGCCCGGTAGGCGCCATCGTCAACGGGTTAGAGGTGTTAGACGAAGAAAAAGACGATTCGATGCGCGAGTTTGCGCAGAATCTGATCAAAAAAAGCGCCAAACAGGCCTCCGCTCGTCTCCAATTTGCTCGAATTGCATTTGGTGCGGCAGGTTCAGCGGGTGCCGCGATTGATCTGGCCGATGCGGTACAGATTGCCAAGGGCTTTATTGAAGATGATCGCATCACCTTAGAAATCGACGCGCCGCATGTTCTTTTACCCAAAAATCAGGTGAAATTATTTCTCAACCTGTTGATCACCGCAACGTCGACAATCCCACGGGGCGGGATGATCCGGGCAAATGTTGAGGTCGACAACGAGCAAGGCCGATTTGACATCCGCGCGACCGGAACAAACGCCCGCATCCCCACCAATATTGAAGCCCTGCTGCGCGGCGAAAGCGAAACCGGCACCATCGATGCCCACGCGATTCAGCCTTATTATACGGGACTGATTGCGCGGACGGCGGGCATGGCCCTTTCGCTTACGTTAAACGGGGACGAAGCGATTATAAAAGCTACCGCGATTGAATAAAACCACATGAATAAACCAACAGCAAAAAGCCCCGCCGAAGCGGGACTGTTAGCGAGATGATCCTTGCATGATCGCGCTTTAAGCGCTTAAGCGTTCTTCCGCTTCCGTGATTTCCCGCAACACATAGCCACGGCCCCAAACGGTTTCGATGTAATTCGTGCCGTTGGATGCGTTGGCGAGCTTTTTGCGAAGCTTGCAGATAAATACGTCGATGATTTTGAGTTCAGGCTCGTCCATGCCGCCATAAAGATGGTTCAAGAACATTTCCTTGGTCAGCGTCGTGCCTTTGCGAAGGCTCAGGAGCTCAAGCATCTGATATTCTTTACCGGTCAGGTGGACACGGGCACCGCCGACTTCAACCGTCTTTTGATCGAGGTTAACGGTAAGGTTGCCCGTGATAATAACCGATTGCGCATGGCCCTTTGAGCGGCGGACGATGGCTTGGATGCGTGCAACCAACTCGTCTTTATGGAAGGGCTTGGTCAGATAGTCGTCTGCACCAAAGCCCAAGCCGCGTACCTTGTTTTCAATAGCGCCAAAGCCGGACAGAATGAGGATTGGCGTTTTGACTTTGGCGACCCGAAGGCTGCGGAGCACTTCGTAGCCCGACATATCCGGCAGGTTGAGGTCCAACAAGATGATATCATAATCATAAAGCTTGCCGAGATCGATGCCTTCCTCGCCAAGATCAGTGGTGTAGACGTTGAAATTTTCGGACTTCAGCATCAATTCGATGCTTTGCGCGGTCGCGCTGTCGTCCTCGATAAGCAATACGCGCATGATTTTCGTCCTTACGTCCCTGGTCAAACTCGTTTTTCGGACTGCTTCATCTTGCCGCCCCCGGCAAAACGAAGTGCGGATTTGATCCGCTACCGAATGATTAAAATTTTTAACGCGGAATGGTTAACAAATGGTGATTCATGCCTGCAAGAAAGATTTTTAATTTGATCCAAAAAAGGTGATAAATTGTTGAAAAAATAAAGAAAAATACGATTAAATTGGCTTAATTTTAACATTAAGAAAAGGAATTAAGTGATTCATTTGACTCAAATCTTTCAAGCCGAATCATATATGAGACGGACTCGAAAATTATTTTTGGTCAATCTTGTGTACAAAGCTGTCCAAAAGGATATTTGAAGGGGAAGCAACGGTGCAAAACGACGAATCAGGCCGAATCACTTCGCTCACAAAAACGCTCACGCATATCGATCCGTTCGAGCTTTTTGGTCGCGTCGTCGGCATTAAGGGCTTGCTGATCGAAGTCGCTGGCCCCGTCGATTATATGCCAGTCGGTGGGCGTCTCGATATTGAGAATGTATCGGGCGCGGTTATCCCGGCGGAAGTCATCGGCATTCAGGGGGGGCGGGCGATGGTGATGCCTTTTGGCAGCATCGATGGCTTGGGTCAGGGCTGTAAGGCCGTTGTTCGCCGCTCCACGAGCGGTATTCAACCCGACGCCTCTTGGTTAGGCCGCGTCATCAATGGTTTAGGTGAGCCGATTGATGGCAAAGGCCCGCTCGCAAAGGGGGATCGTTTTATGCCCTTTAAGGCCGATCCGCCCGCAGCCCATGCCAGACGCCGCGTTGGTCAGCCCTTACAGCTTGGCGTTCGGGTGCTCGATACGTTTTTAACCTCGTGCCGTGGGCAACGCATGGGTATTTTTGCGGGTTCAGGCGTCGGAAAATCCGTCCTTTTATCCATGCTGGCGCGGAATGCCGATTCAGATGTCGCGGTCATCGGTCTTATCGGCGAGCGCGGTCGGGAGGTGCAGGAGTTTATCCAAGACGATCTGGGCGATGAGGGCTTGGCGCGGTCTGTTGTTATTGTCGCGACCTCTGACGAATCGGCCCTTATGCGCCGACAAGCCGCCTATTTAACGCTCACGGTCGCCGAGTATTTCCGGGATCAGGACCAGGACGTCCTTTGTATGATGGATAGCGTCACCCGATTTGCCATGGCCCAGCGCGAAATCGGCCTTGCAACGGGCGAGCCGCCAACCACCAAAGGCTATACGCCAACGGTATTCAGCGAATTGCCCCGGCTTTTGGAGCGCGCCGGGCCGGGCATTGGCGCGGGTACCGTTACGGGCCTTTTTACGGTTTTGGTCGATGGCGACGATCATAATGAGCCAATCGCCGATGCCGTGCGCGGTATTCTCGATGGCCATATTGTCATGGAGCGCAGCATTGCCGAGCGTGGGCGCTATCCTGCGATCAATGTCCTGCGTTCCATCTCCCGTACCTTGCCGGGTTCGAGCGATCCCGCGTTCTGGCCGATTGTGCAACATGCGCGGGCTGTTCTTGCCACGTATAGCGATATGGAAGAGCTTATCCGCTTAGGGGCCTATAAGATCGGCTCGAACGCGGAGGTTGATGCGGCGATAAAACTTTTTCCAAAAATTGATGAATTTCTTCGCCAAGGTAAGAAAGAGTCAACTTCAATGCGCGATAGTTACACCCGTCTAGCCGAGATCATGGCTGTTTCGTGATCTTCGGAGGGTTACCAAACCTGGCCCGAGCCTTGGGTCTGGTAGAGAGAAGCGGGTAGAAAGTCATGAAGTCACGTGATGTATTAATGCGCTTGAAGCGCTTTCAGGTTGACGAGAAGCGGCGCAAGCTCGCCCAGATTGAGACCATGATCGCCGAATTTAAGCGAATGGCGGATGATCTGAACCGTGAAATCGAGACGGAGGAGGGACGCGCAGGCATCACGGATCGGGCTCATTTTGCCTATCCAACCTATGCGCGGGCCGCCATCCAGCGCCGGGACAATCTGTTGCAATCGGCTGATGATCTCAGCAAGCAATTGGAAGAAGCCCGCGCGGAGCTTGAGGAAGCCTTTGAGGAACTCAAGAAATTCGAAATTCTGGACGACCGCGAGCAAATCAAAGAACGCGCGATGGAAGCCGTGCGCGAACAGGCAGAATTTGACCGGGTCGGTGCCGCGATGCGGTTTGCGCGGGCGTAAATATAAAAGGAAGGGGCATCATTCGTGTCCCTTCCTTGTCCTTTCGCTTAAAATAAGTGGAATATGGGTTGCGGCTTCTTTGGGCAATGCGCGTGTAAGCCTCGGATCATCCATGATCTCAACCGCAAGCTGATAGGCTCGGAAGCCGTAACTCTCATAAAACCTTGTTGCCTGGGGTGAGTCAAACTGGCACGTATGGAGCCAGACGCGTTCAACGCCACGCGCATTCGCCCTCAAAAACACATGATCAAGCATGAGGCGTCCAATTCCTGCACCAGTGGCGGCCTCGATCAATCCAATATAGACGATTTCTGCCTGTCCGGGTTCGCAAAAATCGATTTCCAGTAAGCCGATGGTGGCCCCGTTCTGTTTGAGGGTGAAGGCTTCAATATCCGGATCGGCAAGCAGAACGCCAAGCTGTTTGGCACTATATTCCAGCCGCGATACCCATAGCCAGCGCTCACCGACAGATTTAAAGGCTTCACGATAATTGTTGATATCGTATTGGCTAAGTTGGTAGATGCAAACGTCATCGGGCCAATGTCGCACCTTAATCTCGAATGGCGCTAAGCGCTCATAATAGATGGTGAGGGCCGCCAATTTACCCGGCGGGAGTGGATAATAGCCATTTTCGGTAGGCAGGCTTCGGGCAACAAAATCGGTTTTCATAAAAAACGCCTCAGTCTTGTTTTAGAATGGATCAGCCCCTTGTAGCGATCCCTTGCCTTGTGCAAGAAGGAAGCGGTCGCGATGGATTAATCCAGTCGTTTCCCTTTCGCAGCTTCCCTTTCGCACAGGCCTTTATGAAACGCATCCTTGAATATGTCTGGCCGATGGTTGGCTTTGTCGCTGTCATTTGGTCGCTTGTAAAACTATATACCAAGCTCTCACATGAAGTATCGCTTGATCCTACCGTTTCGGTAATGTTGCTTGAGGGCGCGGTTCTCAATAACATTATCGTAATCGCACGTGTGATTGGCCAAAAAATTAGTAACATTCCGACGGGTTCATTTGTCGTCGCAGGAATATCGAGCCTTGTGGCCTATGGGGCTTTGGCTTGGTATGACAGGATCGCGCTCCTGCATCTTGGTAAAGCAAAAGACATATCATGGGCCTATATCGCGGTCTGTTCTTTTGTCACTTATGCGCTATCGCATAATGTTGGGGCCTCGGTTTTTTCTGGTGCGGCGGTTCGATACCGCGCCTACTCCGCCAAGGGTTTGACGGCGACGGATATTACCATTTTGATTGCTTTGTGCTCCTTTACTTTTTTCTTTGGCACAACTTTGCTGTTAGGTTTTGTTTTAATTGGGGAACCGATGATTTTATCGCCACTCGTCGCAGTTTTCCCGATTTTTGAATCTATATTGCCGACCGTTCGCTATGTCGGATTGGCAATGATAGGCTTTTGCATTTTGTATGCCATCGGATCTTGGCGTAATTTTCCGCCATTAATGCTTGGCGGAATCACTTTGGTCTATCCGCGTCTTCCGATTGTGATCCGGCAATGTTTGGCGGCTCCTTTGGAATTAATGGGCGCCGCAGGCATCATTTATTTTGCGCTGCCAGCGGAAGGTAATCCCGGCTTCTTTATCATTCTCGGTGCTTTCCTTTTGTCATTTTCGGCCGGTTTATTGTCGCAGATGCCCGGCGGGATCGGCGTGATGGAGGCTGTATTTCTGGCCATATTACCTGACATGCCAGCGTCGGCCGTCTTTGCGGCATTGCTTGTATGGCGGCTGCTTTATCTCGTTTTTCCGCTTATTTTATCGCTCCCGATTATCATTGGATTTGAGCGGCAACGGCTAATGAATACACTGCGTAATCGTATTTAAATCGACCCCACCGTTTTAAGCCGCGTCCGAAGATGAATTTCAGCTTGGGATAACACAGGCGTTTCACGGCGGAAGCGCTCGACAATCGCGCGTACAAAGGGACGGGCATTGGCCGAGGTAACGAGTGCGGGGATTTCGCCTTGCCGCGCTGCATCATCAAAGCGCTCACGTACAAGGACCGCGAACTCCGATAATTTCGAAGGTTGCATCGCCAAATGTCGGTCTTCGCCATGCCCGATAATGGTTTCAGCAAAAGTGGTTTCCCATTGTGGGGAAAGCGCAATGATCGGCAGTTGGCCATCACTGTTTAAATATTGCGCGCATAATTGCCGAGACAGCCTTTGGCGCACGATTTCAATAATCTCACGGGTGCTTTTGGTCATGGCTACCGCATCGGCAATGCCCTCAATAATCGTACCCAGATCGCGGATTGAAACGCGCTCCGCCAGCAATCCTTGCAGCACCCTTTGAATGGTTGTCATTTGAATTTGCGAAGGTACGAGGTCTTTAATGAGATCGGTATGTTCTTTCGGTAAATCACGTAGTAATTTTTGAACTTCCGCATAGCCTAAAAGCTCGGCAATATTCGCCTTAATGATTTCAGTTAAATGCGTGGTAATAACGGTTGAAGGATCGACCACCGTATAGCCTTGCAATTGGGCATCTTCCTTCATCGCGCTTTCAATCCATGTCGCAGGTAGGCCGAAGGTTGGTTCAAGCATATGAATGCCCGGTAACTTCACTTGCGAGCCTGACGGATCCATCGCCATGAATTGGCTAGGATAAACCTGTCCTATCCCAGCCTCGATTTCTTTTAAGCGGATCGAATAGGAATTGCCGGGTAACATGACATTATCAAGAATACGAACGGAAGGCATAACAAAGCCAATCTCACCCGCCAAATTACGACGCAGCGCTTTGATTTGCTCGGTCAACCGATCATCACCTTTGCCACCATTGATGAGGGGCATTAAACCATAACCAATTTCTATACGCAGATCATCAAGCCGCTTAGCGTCACTCAATTCCCGTTCTTCCGTTTCGATGTCAGAAACGGGCGGCGTGTTACCGGATGCCAAATCTTTTTGTTCAATCTCGGCTTTGGTTAAAGGCAATCTCATTTTACGTGCGATCACACCAAGACCAATACCCAAGCCCAAAAAGGGTATGAGCGGAATACCTGGCAACAACGACATTAATCCGATCACGCCCGCAGACATGCCTAACGCCTTTGGCATCGTTGCCAATTGTTTGACGAGCGCTTTATCAGCGGCGCCTGAAACGCCTGCTTTCGATACCAGAAGACCCGCGGCGGTTGATACGATAAGGGCTGGAATTTGCGAAACAA
>Ga0316217_10001153_pt1 | contig 35472 bp, 24 predicted proteins | sample 1anoAmetaG_FD_203633 | JGI IMG/M metagenome (GOLD analysis project Ga0316217, IMG submission 203633) | Freshwater microbial communities from Trout Bog Lake, Wisconsin, USA - 1anoA | ecosystem: Environmental > Aquatic > Freshwater > Lake > Hypolimnion/Profundal zone | place: USA: Wisconsin...
ATAAAGAATTATTAGAAGTATTTGATGAACAATCATTAATATGGTGGAATAAAAAAGATCTGATAAATATAATATCTAATATAGTAGAAAAATTTATAAATAAAAATTCTAATACATTTAATATCTCAATTAATTTTAAAATGGGGTTAAAGAGTTTGATTGATAAACCAAAAGAATTATTAGAATTAATTAATGAATGTTTAAAACCAAAAGAAATAGAAAAAAAGAAATTTGGAGAAGTATTTACACCAATGAAGTTAGTAAATGAAATGTTAGATAAATTACCAAAAGAAGTATGGGAAAATAAAAATTTAAAATGGTTAGACCCTTGTGTAGGTATGGGTAATTTTATGATTGGAGTTTATCTTAAATTAATGGAAGGATTAAAAAAAGAAATTCCAGATGATAAAAAAAGGAAATCCCATATATTAGAATCCATGTTATATATGTGTGAATTAAATAAGAAAAATTGTTATATTGTAAAACAAATATTCAATATAAATAATGAATATAAAATGAATATTTATGAAGGTGATTTTTTAAAATTTGAACCATTGAAAATCTTTAAAATAAATTATTTTGACATAATTATTGGTAATCCTCCATATCAAGATGATAGTGGAAATAAGGGCAAAGGTCATACATTATGGACAAAATTTGTAGATATATCAATAAATAAAATATTAAATAAAAATGGATATTTATCTTTTATTCATCCTTCATTATGGAGACAGCCAGAGCATGAAATGCTATATTTAATAAAGTCAAAACAAATATTATATTTAGAAATACATGATGAAAAAGATGGTCAAAAAACATTCAAATGTTCAACTAGATATGATTGGTATATTTTGCAAAATATACCATATAAAAAAAAAACAACAATAAAAGGACAAGATGGAAAAGAATATATAATTGATTTAAATAATTGGGATTTTATACCTAATTGTGATTTTGATATAATACAAAATCTATTATCAAATGGTAATGAATCTGTTAATATATTATACAGTAGAAGTGATTATGCAAGTGATAAAAAATGGACTTCTAAAACATCAAATGAAGAATTTAAATATCCAGTTGCTTATTCAGTCAATAGAAATAATGAATTAAAATTCATATATTCTAATATAAACACAAAAGGACATTATAATGTTCCAAAATTAATTTTTGGAAGTGGAGCAACTGGGTTTATAATAGATGAAAAAGGAAAATATGCACTTTCTGAATTTTGCACTGGTATTGTTGATAATATAAATAATTTAAAATTAATATTGAGCATCATTGATTCTGATAATTTCAAAAAAATAATAAAATCAATTTCAGTAAGCAAGGCAGAAATAAACAGAAAAATATTAAAATATTTTAAAAAAGATTTTTACAAAGAATTTATTAATGAAGATAATAATCATGATAAAAGAATAGTAAAAAGAAGTATATCAAAAAAAATAGAAAAAGATATAGAATCAGATTCAGAAGAAAAAACAAAACAAAAAATAACAAAAGTTAAAAAAAATAAAAGCACTGTAAATAAATAATTTAATCAAAATTTTTATAATATTTTTGTTTGTATTGTTTAATTTTTTCTTTATTATCTTTATAATATTTTTTATGATATGCCTTTTTATCTTCTTTTTTTATTGTTTTTTATTATGATAACATTGTTTATCATAATTTAATAATTTTTTTTTATTAAATTCTCTATATTCTTTTCTTTAAATTCTTCTTTATGTTGTTCTCTATATTATTTAATTTTCTCTTTAATCAATTCTTTATTTTTTTCATAATATTCTTTTTGTTTTAATTTCTTTTTTATTTTCTTAATCATAAATATCAATTAATTTTTTTTCTTGAATAGTATTTAAAAATTTTTCATCATAATTACTTATTCTTCCTAAATTCATACTAATCATCTATTTCCAAATCATCAATATCAACACTTCTTCTACATGTTTTGTCTAAATATCCAAAATTATCTTTAGAATTAACACATTTAATATTATTATAGTAAGTCCAGTTTTTTATTATATTATAATAGTTCTTTGTCGTAATTTATCTTTAATTTTTTAAAAATTGATTTTATTATTTAAATAATAAAATTAAATAAATATTGGAACAATTTATAGTAACAAATGAAAAAGAAATTATTTTTTTTTAATTAATGAATATTTGCATACATATCAGTTGGTGCAGAATCTTCTAAAATCCCAGTTAATTGATATGGATTACAATTATTTCTTGAAGTATAAGCAGGATTAGCTGTTAATTTATCATAGGCATTTGCAATTGATGAACCATAATCTTTAAGTGAACAAGTTCCATTGGAATCTTGACAAGTTCTTATTTCATTAATTCTGTCTGGAGCAGATTCTCCCACAGAATCCTGATACACATTATTTTCGAAATTAACATAATTTGATACATTTGCATCAATTAAATTCATTTTTTTTAATCGTGCTTCATCGGCAATTTTGACATCTTCAGGTAATCCATCATAAGAAGGATAATCTCTTTCCATCCATTCTCTATTTAATGGATTTTTTGTTGGTTTAAAATTACAAGTAACGCAAGGTTTTTTGTTTGCATTATCTAAAGCAAGATAATTGAGAGCAAAAGTATCAGGAATAGAAGTATCAGTATTAACATTTGAACAATCTTTACCTAATCCACATTTAGAACCCATTCCACAACCTTTACTCATTCCATTAGCTTTTAATCTACATTTAGCAGGACATTCAATTTGATGAGCATACATGGAATAAAATTTTTTCTTATAAGTATCCATATTAGCAGAATTAACACCTAACATATTACAGGAAACTGGTTCTCCATCTAAAAATCCTACTCTGTTCATTAATTTTGTACTTACAGTATCAGGTGTGTCTGAACTAATTGGCATTAGTGATGGATTTTGTACATTTTGATCTCTTGAACTAAATTGTTTGGTTGGAGATAAGTTCGGATACATTTGGTTTTGTTGGTTTTGTTGGTTTTGTTGGTTCAGTTGATCAAGAGAATCCATTGAATATTGACTTATAGGATTATTGGATAATTGTTCATAATCATCATTTTGATTTGGTTTTGGTTTTAAACTATCGAGAGTATTTTGGTTAGCAAAATTCATTTGATATTGGTCATTATAATTTTGATGTTCCCCAATAGCTTTATCTATTTTATTAATTTTTTGAATTATTCCCATAGATCTATTTTTATTTTCTGAATTTGTTAATTTTGATTTTGTTTTTATTGTTTGGTTTGAAAAAATACCTGCAAAACCTTCTCTATTTTTAAAAAAAACAAATAAAACAATAATAATAATAGCTACTAACATAAAATAATTCCAAAATGTATTTTCATTTAAAATTTGCGTTTCAGCCATTTATATATTATAGTTATATAATATATATTTTTTTTTTGAAAAAAAAATTAATTTATATTATAATAATTGTGATTATTATAAATATTCAAAAAAATTAAAAATATAATCCAATATATATATATAAATTGTATGAATTCTAATTTTGTTTTAGTTCTTATTATAATTATAATTTTAGTTGTATTATTTGGGTCAAATATTAATATGTATAATACAGGAAATAGTACTAATGATAATTTATCTGATGATTCAGATTCAGATTCAGATTCAGATTCAGATTCAGATTCCCAAACACAACCAGATACCAATATTACATTAAATCCAGATAAATGTTCAAATGAATTTGAAGGTAAAATAACTCCAGAAGTATTGGTGCAAATTGGATTAAAAACTCTTGAAAATTTTGGAATAAATTCTCCAAATATAATAGAACAATTTAAAATAAATACATCTGTTCCAATTTCTAACCAAATTTCTTTTAAAAAAATTAATTCAAATAAATTATATTATGGATTACCATGTATATATATAAAAGATGATTGTTTTTACGATTCTCTTAAAAAAGCTGGATTTATTTCAACACCTGATATAAAAAAGGCTTGTTTGATAGTACCATGTTCATATGAAACAACAGAAAAAGAAATTAATGATTTAGAAACAAATGGTATTAAAGGTAGTCAATTTGGTGATAGCATTAGAATTTTTATGTTAAATAATACCGATCATATGGTATCTAAATTGGCTTTATGGAAATATTTAAAAGAAAAATATGGTTCTGCAATAGCATCCAATATGCTTCCACACACCTGGGATTTAACAGATTCTAATGAAGTTGAATTATTTAAATCTCAATTTGATTCAAATAAAATATACATTACAAAAAATAATCATCAAAGACAAGAAGGTTTGGAAATACATACTAAATTAAATACAATTTTAAATTCAAGAGATAAGTATCTCTTGGTTCAAGAATTACTTCAAGATCCATATTTGATATCTGGAAGAAAGATTAATTTAAGAGTTTATGTATTGGTAATTAAGGATAGTTATTCAAATATAAAATTACAAATTTATAAAGATGGATTTATGTATTATACATCTGAATTATTTAAACCAAATGATCCATCTTTTAAAAAAAATATTACTACAGGTTATATTGATAGAAAAATTTATGCAGAAAATCCTCTAACACATATGGATTTTAGAAAATGGCTTGATGATTCTAATAGAACATTAACTCCTATAGAAAAATATTTTTCTGAATCTTATCCACACATTAAAATATCTGATTTTATTTTTTCACAAATATATGAACAATTGGGATTTGTTTTTCAAACATATGAAACGGTTGTTGGAACAAAAACATTAGGAGTGAGTTTTCAATTGTATGGGGTTGATGTTGCAATAAACCAAGATTTAAAACCAATGGTTATGGAAATTAACAAAGGTCCTGATTTAACTGCAAAAGATGGTAGAGACAAAGAATTAAAAATAAATCTTGGAACAGATATATTAAAATCGGTTGGATTAATTCCAAATATTAATAATAATTTTATTACTGTATTGGAAACTGTTAATATTAATGGTAATGTTATCCCAATACAAAATTTAATTGATCATTAAAATTATTTTTTCAATTCTATCAAGTACAATTTGTAATGGGAATAAGGAACAGATACATAAATTATCCATATGATAGAAAATACCAATACAATAGTTATAATTAAATTATATATTGATTCATGAGGAATTCTATTAGTTTTTTTTACCAATTCATACTTCATTTTAATTATATATATAATATATAATATTTTGACAATTAATTATTAAAAATTATTTTTTTGATTTTTCATCAATTATCCGATGTATATTATTATATTCAAAATTATTAATTTTTTTATAAATTTCAATACTAAGATTTATATTTGCTCTGATATTATCATTAATATATGGTAATGAATTTATCATCATATCTATTTCTGTATTGGGATTGGGATTGGGATTGGGATTTGGATTGGGATTGGGATTTGGATTTTGATTTTGATTCTTATTCTGATTCTCTTTTTTTTCTAATAATTCTCTTATTTCAAAATCTTTATAAATATCAAATTGTGGAGTAAATTGATTAGGTTGTAATTTGTTTAAAGATTCAATTCTCTCAAATTCATTGGACAAACCAACAGATAAATCTTGTGTATTTTTTGATTCTTGTATATTTTTTGATTCTTGTATATTTTTTGATTCTTGTATATTTTTTGATTCTTGATTATTTTGTTTACTTGAATGATCCATAATAGTTTTATATTATACTATATAATAATAATCAGATAAGATTTAAAAAAATTAATTTATATAAGTTTTTTTATATTTGTAACATACATTGTTTGTATCAATATATATATTTTTATCATTTGGTATTTTTAAAATTATTTCAGGTTTTGGAGCATAAATATATATTAATCCAACCCCAATTATAATAGAAATTAACAATAATTCAATATTTATTTTCATTAAAACAATAATCCTATATAGTTAATAAATAAAATATTATTTTTGGAATAAAAATAATGTTTTTTTGTATTATAGGAAACATAATATTATTTTTAATTAAATGGTGGTTCAATATAAATTCCATCTATTTCATTTGCCTTATCATTTTGATTTTTATTAACATCATAATATTGAGAAGTATCATTAGAATTATGAGCTTCTCTTTGGTTCAAATCAACTTGATTAAAATATCTTTGAGAACTTAAATAATTACCCCTATATCCAAGATTTAAATCTTGGTTTTGATTCAAGTTTTGATTTTGGTTTTGATTTTGGTTTTGATTTTGATTCAAGCCTTGGTTTAGATAACTTGGATATGGCTGAGATCTTGTATTTTCATAATCATTAATATTAGACAATTCATCTATTATTGTTAATATTTTTTCTTTTTCCTTATCTAATTGTTTTTTATAATTAAATAATTTTATTTTTTCTATTTGTTGTTTTTTTACTTTATTTATTTTATTTATTTTTTTGTTTTTTTTTAATAATTTATTATCATTATTATTATCATTATTATTATCATTATCATTATCATAATCATTATCATTATTATTATCATTATTGTTGTTACCATTATTAATCTCATTAGTTTTATCTGATTCTGATGAAAATGAATCAAAATCTTTAATATATTGTCTAATTACTAGGAATATAACAATTCCAACTAACAAAACAATAAATAAAAGATTATGTTCAATGTATTCATAATAAAATTTTTCAAAAGTATAATTTTGCTTGGTAGGCAATGTATTTTGATTAGAAATTGGTTTATTTATTAAAACATTGAAATAATTATCTATATCTTTATTTATAAGAATATTATCATATTCTGTACTTCCACCAATATTACTAAAATTATATATTTCCCATTCTCTATTATTAAGTGAATTCATCTCTGATATTAAGATGTATTTATTATAATAAAATAACATAAAAAAACACACAAATAAATTTATTTGTAATTATTTTTTAATAAACTCATTATAAGGTTATATTTATATTAAATAATATTGTTATATTATAAATGTATAATTCCAATACTAATAAATTATCTGATCAATTAACAATAACACAAAGTAAATTAGGTAATGGTGCTTTTGGTTGTGTATATATTGCTAAATCAGATGGAAAAGATATAGCAATTAAATGTGAATCAAAAAATTCACAAGTATTAACTTTACTAAAAGAATTTAAAATATGTAGAAAAATATATTTGATTAAAAAATACATTAAATATATAAATTATTTTAACATAACAACTGATACTGACGAAAAAAATAAAATAAAAGAAATTTTAATGAATATGGAATCAAATTCAATAATTAAAGTTTATAATTATATTAGTCAAAATAATATGTTATTAATTCCAAAAGAATTAGAAATTGATTATTTATTAAAAACAAAATGTGTTCCTGAAACATATTCATATATTGAATGTAATGATTTTAATTTTTTAACAATGGAATTATGTGGAGATAATTTTGAAATTTTAATGGAAAAATATAAATTTACTGAAAGAGCAAAATATTTTATTGCCCATAGATTATTACATGTTATTTCATGTATCCATAGATGTGGTGTTATACATAGAGATATTAAATTGTCAAATTTTGTTTTAGATAAAAAAATTACTTCAAATCGTGACAATGATAATGATTTATATCCTATAATTATTGATATGGGTTTGGGTAAAGAATATTATAAATATGAACCTGATAAAGTTATTTCTGTTCAACAAACAAATACAAAAAGCATAACAGGAACATTAAGATATATTAGTTTAAATGTTCATGAATTTAAAAGTCCAACAATAATAGATGACTTAATTAGTTTATCATATGCATTAATTGTAATTTTTACCGATAAAAATTTACCTTGGGTTGGACATAAAAAAGATATGGATAAATTTGATTTTACAAAACATACCGAAACCAATTGCAAATGCGGATTTCATAAAAATAAAGCAAATGCTAATACTAAACATAATAATACTATAGCTGAAATGAAATTTCATGTATCTTTAGATGAACTTGTTACTAATCAATATGGATTTTTAATTAAGTGGATTAAATATCTTTATTCATTAAAACCAAAACAATTACCAAGTTATAATTATCTTTTTAAATGTTTATACGCAGAATCAAAAGTTTTTAACAATTTATATATGGAAATACTTAAAAAATAAATATTTTTTTATATTGGAACAATAATTTATATCAAAATATTGTTATTTTGATTGTGATTGTGATTGTGATTGTGATTGTGATTGTTATTAAACTAATAAATTAGATCCATTATAATCTTCTTGCTCTTCTTCGTTGTTTTAACATTTCTGATGATTTATCTTGAGATTCTGACATTTCAGAATCCAATTCATAATCAATAATAATTTTTGGTTGTACTTGTGGTTTTTCTATTATTGTAATACCACAATATTTAGGTTCTTCTTCTTCTTTAGTGATAGATTTTGTTTTTTGTCTTGAACTTGAAAACAATACTAAATCTGGTATAGTTGGGATAAATTCTGTTGATTCGGAAAGAGTTTGAGAAAGAGTTTGAGAAAGGGTTTGAGGAAGGGTTTGAGGAAGGGTTTGAGGAAGGGTTTGAGGAAGGGTTTGAGGAAGGGTTTGAGGAAGAGTTTGTGATTTTTTCAATTGAACAATATTTGATTTTTGTTTTGATTCTTTATTAACTTTTTCTGTTTCATTTTTAATATTATATGCATTCACATTTTCATCATGTACATTATCATGTACATTATCATTAAAATCGTCATATAATTCTGTTTTACTTAATAACATTTTTTTTTGTTCTATATTTGTTTTTAATTTTGCAACCAATTCCAATTTATTAATTGAATCTAATTTTGATTTAAGTTCACTAATTTCTTTTTCTTGAAATTTAATGACTTCTTCTAATTCTTCAATATATGATTGTTTTTTTTCTAATTCACCTAATAAATAATTTCCAACCCTTCTATCGGTTTCATAAGAAAATAATCCAATTTCATTTTTAACTTGATCATTAGTTAAATTATCAGTTTTAATTTCTGTTTCAATTTTAATTTCATTTTCAGTTCCAATAGTTATTTGATTTTGTTTATTTTTTAAATTTTCTTCACCACAAATAGTATTTTGACTTGGTGAATAATTAATTGAATCGAGTAGTTCTGTTAATGAGTTAACTGAATTTGCATTTGATTTGTTTTCTAAATCCATTATTATTTATTAATATGATTATACTTTTAATATTTTTTTTTTATTTAGACTTAAATTTTATGTTAAAAAAAATATAAAACTTGAAAGATCAATTGAATGTAATGTTGACACTAATTTAAATTTATAAGATAAAAAGTAAAATATACATCCAATATAATTTTTCATGATTATTATTTGATAACATTGATTTTTATTATCAAATTATTCGTACATTAACTTTTATTGACGCTAATATATTGCAAAAAAATTGATTTTTAATTATAATATTAATTTTAAAATCAATATTATAATTAAAAATCAAAATGGCAAATCAACTAGCAAATATAGGTTCTAATATTAATGAATTAAAAGAATGTGTGGATTTAGGATATACAACTGAAACATGTGTAGTTGCACAAGGTACAAAGGAAACTATTAAATATGGTTGTGTTGCAGGTGCTAGTGTTATGTTGTCTTCGGGTATACCACAAGTACAAATAGGTGGTGTTGGATTGGCTTTAAGCTCAGAACCATTGGGAACTATGGCAAAAGAAACAATTTTATTTTTTAGCGATAAACAACAAAAAAATGATCCAGTAAATAATTCTGATAATTTCGATAATTTCGATAATTTCGATAATTCCGATAATTCCGATAATACCGATAATTCCGATAATTCCTATAATTCCAATGAGCGAGTTAAAAATGAGATAAGATTTAGAGAATTAAAGAATGATATTGGTTTTACAAATTTAGATGTAGAATATGCAAGAGAAGAATTAGGACAACTTTTACATAAAACACAAAATAACATAACTTTAACAAGAGAACAAATTAATGGGGAATTAGAAAATATTCATAGAACATCTAAAAATACTGTGGATATTCAAACCAGATTGTCTAAATTAGCAAAAAAAACAAATGACAAAGTTGATATGTTAGTATTAAATTATGAATTAATGTTTAGAAAATCGTGTAAATTATCACCAGATATTGTAAAAAAATATGGCACAGATGAAAATTTCAAAAGAGAAAATAATAAATTAGAACAAATGATTTTGGAAAAAAATACTAATTCTGAAATTTCAATTCAACATGAAAGAGTTATGCTGACAATTAAAAATAATGACGATTTAACATATGAATTAAATAATTTTACAACAAACATTAATGTTTGTGGTTCTGTTGGTTCATGTATTGCAAATTTATGTGGACATACAGCTGAAGCAAAACATATTAATACAATTACATCATCAGTAATACAACTATCATCAATAGCAGCGGGATTTAATGGATTAGGACCTTTAGCATGTATGGGACCATATGGATTGGGTGCGATTGCTGTTGTTACTATATTAAATTGTGCAATGTCTTTAACTGAAGAAGAGGGTACATCTCCATTTGTAGGATTACATCAAATGTTAACATCAATAATTGAGTCTATTGGAGAACTGAAAAAATCAGTTGAAGAACATTTTAAAATGTTAAATGTTAAATTAGATAAAATGGAATCAAATATTATAAAACACATTATTGATAATTTTGATATGAATTATTCAACACAATGTTTGTTAAAACAATTATGTATTGATAATATGAGATTCCAAGATTTTACAATAAATTCTATTGAATCAATTAATTCAAATATAACAAGTTTAAAAAATCAAATTATTGCACAAGAAACAAGTCAAATTGTTATAAATATTGGAAATCTTATTTCTAAAATTTATGTTAATTTAGATGTGGGAAAAGTTTCAGATTATTCTAATGAATTAACAGGTAAATTATTACATCCTTATGAATGTACAAATTCAATTTTAGTTGGACAGTATGAGTGTATTGATAAAACAAGTATCCCATCATTAAGTTTGAATTCTTTAGAAAAAAGAACAGTATATTCAAATACAAAAAAGTATTTTTTATTAAAAAAATTATGTTCAAGTAATGTTTACATTAGCCAATATATGAATTCAACACAAATAATTTCAAAAATGTTTGAAATCCAAAAACATGTTATGAATTGTATGTGTTTTCATACTTTTTACAATGAATTTAAATCATCTGACAGTGAAATTGGTTTATTTCCTTTTGAAATATCAAATTCATCAATAATTTTGGCTTTTAATAAAAGTACTGAAGTATGTCATTATTATAGTTTTGGTGATATAGATTTTATGTTGGATATTAAATTAACTTCAATAATTGAATTACTTGAATATGATGTAGTTAAACAATACCATTCATCAAACAATGAGGAAAAAATATTAATGGGATTATATTATTTAATAAAAAATGAGTTATCTGTAATGGATATAACACAAGAAATAATTATTGAAAGTGACAATAATTTTATAGAAGAATTACCAGATACAGAATATGAAAATGTAAATCATATTCTATATACTTCTATTATTAGAGCATTAATGTTATTAAAAGTTAAACAATATACACCAGAATCTATTGAAGACGACAAATATATTAAGATTTCAGATAATGAAATGAACCAAATATTTTCAATAGGACATATATTACAAAAAAATATTCAATGTGTTAATATGTTAAAAAATGAGAAATTTTTTACAAACTTACAGACAAAATATTTCCAAGCTAAAAAAAATTTAATTGACGAAATAAAAACCAAATTTGTCGCTGATGTTAATATTGAACTTGAAAAATTAACCGATATATTTTTGAATGGGTCATTTTTAGAAATAACAAAAAGCATTTCATTTGATACGGAAATAACTGTGACAGAACAAGCATTAAGTTGGTGGCATGGTTCAAGATCAGTCGGAAATGATAGAGGTGTTGGTGCAGGTACTTGGGCTGTTGTCACTTTTAACCCAGATGGGATTTTTACAAATTATGAAAATGCAGTAAAAGAATCAGCAAGAAATTTTAAATCGTTACATTTAAAATATATTGAAGAATGCAAAACACAACTTAGAACAAATAAAATATTTCCCGAAATGAAAATACAAGATTCTGCTTATATGTCTAATACAATAAATTACAAAAATGAATATACTCATCAATTACCATTTTTCATATATCCTGATGAACAAACACGAACTAAAATAGTACTTCCATTATTTGAATCCCTTAGAAAAAAATTAATGGAAATAACAAAGAATACATCTTATTTTATAATATGTACTGAATTAATATTAAATGGTATTGGAATGTATAAAGTATTTTATAAGATTATTAATAATATATTTACATTAATATTTTATATTCAAATAAATGATAATATTTTAGAAAAAATCAAAAATTTACCATATTCAAATGATGAACCGTATAAAACAGTTATAGCAAATATGCAATCAAAACTAATAACTTTGGCAACAGTTGATATTCCAGACTATACTACTGTATTTAATAGCGTAACATTAGATACTAATAAAACAGATTCAATTTGGACATGGTTTTGTGGTGGAATAACTGGTTCCGGGCAAACTTATCACCAATATGAAAATTCCCATACTCATATTCCGGGAAATTGGTCTTGTGCAGGAGTTCAAGTTCCAACTTGGTCAAAAAGACCATCCGTTATTAATGACACAACAAAATTAAAATATAATGAGATTAATAATCATACAGCGTTAGGATTATTGGAAGCAATTAAAAACCCAATGTTAGACAATAGATTTAATGGTGTTAAAAAAAATATGTTTACATTAACAACCGATAATCCAGTATATAGTAAACTAGACGAATATTTTGCAACTGTAAGAGCAATAGAAACTTTTGATTATTTCACTTGGAACAAAATGGAAAAAAACGATATTAGAATAAGAAATGAACTTGATATCAATACAAAAATATTAAATAATAATGATGTTATATTATGTAAAGACATTTGTGTCGCTTTTGTTGAAACTTCCTTTGACACAATCAAAAGTGAATATGACGAAGCTTCATTTATTGGTGATAATACATTAGTTGGATGTTTGAAAGATCTCACACAAATTACAGAAATTTTTGGTTCATACATTACAAAAGGACTAAGTACACCTGAAATTGTCAAGTCAATGATCGGTCATATTAATAAATTATATACGACACATAAACAATTATTAAATGATATTAATAGGACAAACAATTTTTATGGGGAAGAAAAAACAAATGAACTTAATAGAATCGTTCAACAATATACAGAAAATCTAAATAATATGAGTAATCCAAATAATTTATTATGTTAAATCATATAAATAATTAGATTTTGTTTTTTTATTATATAATAGGAATAAAACAATATTTTTGCAATATATAGGCGTTAAGAATAGTTATAGTAAGTCTAGTTTAAAATTGTGTTTATTTTCTTATTAACTTTTTATCTATAATATATATAAATAAAAATATACAATGTATTTAATTGATATTATTTAATTGATATTATTAAATCATGTATTAATCTTTATATAAAATTAAAAAAAACTAATATTATTGGAAAAAAAAGAATTTATTTTATTAAATCAGTTTTTATAGTCCTTACTAACACTTTATATAATTGGATTAATAAATATTATAATTCATAAACTAATACTTTTGATTTTAGTCAATTTAAAACTAATTTTTAGCATCATAAGTTGGACATCAAAAAAAATTAATTACACTTTCACGAACATTTTCTAATTTATTTTTATCAATATTTTTATCAATATTTTTAAAATATTTTAATATAACTTCTACTGATGAAAATAAAATACTATCTTCCCATCGAAATTTAATGAACACATCATCATAACAAATTTTTCTTCCGTATAATATGGATTTAATACATTAATTTTATCTTTTGGAATATTTTCATGTTTATTTATAAAATCATTTTTATATTTTCTTCATTATATAATTCATTCAATTTGTATATTGAATTATTTATTCCTTTTTTAATACCATAATGCCATCATTTTGCATGATACTATGAAATTTTTTTTTAAATTTTTGATAACTATATTTTTTTTTGTTAATTAATTGTATTAGAATAAATTCTTTTTATATTTGATTCAAAACAATCATTGATAAATAAAATTTAAATTTTATATTGTGACCGATTTAAAAATTATCATCAATATTAATATTAAATGTCGTCTCAGTTGTATATTCCATATGAGCAGATTTGTATTCGGTTGGTCTTGATTCATGAAAGTTTGTTTTTTGCATCATACCAATAGTTTCCATAAATCCAAATGGATTTGTTGATTTAAAAATTTTAGTATATCCAAGTGACACAGTTATACGATCAGCAACATATTCAATATATTGATTCATTAGGTTAGAATTTAGTCCAACAAGTTTACATTTTATAGAATCATTATTAAAATTTTTTGCAATATTAACAGACTCTGTAATAATTTGATGAACTTCAATTTCTGATAATTTGTTATTTAATAATTTATAAAGTTCACATGCAAAATCACAATGAAATTTTTCATCTCTGCTAATTAATTCATTGGATTTTATTAAACCAGGCATAAAATTTTGTCCACTCCCTTCATATTTTTTAAGCCAAAAAATAATAGCAAAAGCTCCAGAAAATAAAATACCTTCAATACAAGCAAATGCTACAATTCTATGTCCAATAGAAACATCGGATTCAATCCATTTGAAAGCCCAATCAGCAATTTTTTTTATTGATGGAATTGTTTTAATGGAATTAAACAAGTGGTATTTTTCTTTAGAATCTTTTATAAGATTATCAATCATCAAAGAATAACATTCATTATGAATTCCTTCCATTGTTGCTTGAAATCTATATGCTGTAATTGCTTCACTGATAGTTATTTTTTTTAACAAATTTTCATCAATATTAAAATTTACTATTCCATCCATACTTGCAAAAAATGCCAAAATCATTTTAATAACATATTTTTTGTCTGGGCTTAGTGATTCAAAATCTTTGTAATCTTGAGAAAAATCAATTTCTTCTGCTGTCCAAAATGATTTTTCTTGTTTTTTATATTCGCTCCATAATCCATGGAATTGAATTGGAAAAAGTGTGAATTTTTTATTGGATTCATCTAATATGGGTTCATATTCAATTTCCCTAGTATAAAACTCATCATTTTTAATATTAACTAAATTTGACATTTTAAATATAATATTAATATTTATATATTAATTTTATATTTCAATTTTATTTGAATTTTATAAAGAATATCATAAAATCAAGCCCCTAATACATTTTAAAATTATAAAAATTATCCTAAATTCTTATTTTATGACTATATATCCTTTTTAACTGCAAATACAATTTAAACACATAAGTAAAAAATATAATGGATTTTAATGGATTTTAATGGATTTTAATGAATTTAAATGAATTTTAATGGATTTTAATGGATTTAAATGAATTTTAATGGATTTTAATGGATTTTAATGGATTTTAATGGATTTTAATGGATTTCTTAATCTATTTTTTCCTATATGTTAAAAAAATTGAATTAAAATAATAAATAATAAATAATATTAAGATAATATTATTTATTAATACATAATGGATTTGTTGTATATTGTTGAATTAAAAGAAACATTGATCAAATACAATATTTTAAAAGAATATTCTGAAAAAATTATTAATGAAATACAAGAAGGATTTCCTGATAATGGATTAGATGAAATTGAAATATACGACTATATATCAAAAATCCTTGTCCATTATACATGTAAAGATCCAATATTCAATACAATTTCTTCCGAATACCAAATTAAAATATATGACAAAACAATTGGAAAAGATTATTTTAAATTAATTTCAGAACAATATAATTTGGGATTATTATCCGATAAATTTTACAATTTTGTTCATGATAATTTTTCCCAACTATCAAATATAATTGTTTGGGAACGAGATAATCTAATTGATTATTTTGGATTAAAAACGTTAGAAAGATCATATTTATTAAAAAATAAATCTGAAAAAATCGTTGAAAGACCTCAAATGATGTGGTTGCGTTGTTCTATCCAAATTCATGGATTAAAAATAAATTCTGGATTAAAAATAAATTCTGGATCAAAAATAACTAATTTAACTAATTTAACTAATTCAATTAAACTAATAAAAGAAACTTATGATTATATGTCTCAATTATATTTTACTCATGCTACACCAACACTTTTTAATTCTGGTGGAAAATATCCCCAATTATCATCTTGTTATCTTCTCCAATGTCCTGACGATTTAGAACAAATTGCTGAAAGTTTTAAATCAATTATGTTGATATCAAAATTTGCAGGTGGAATTGGAATTAATTTATCTGATATAAGATCAAACAAATCTGTTATAAAATCAACAAATGGAAAAACAAAAGGAATTATACCCTTATGTAAAGTAATAGAATCATTAGCAAGATTTACAGATCAATCAGGAAAAAGACTGGGAAGTATTGCAACATTTTTGGAACCATGGCATGGAGATATAGAGAGTTTTATTGAATTAAGAAAAAATACTGGAGATGAAAATTTAAGAACAAGAGATTTATTTTTGGGTTTATGGATTCCAGATGCTTTTATGAGAGCAATTGAGACTGATGGAGATTGGTATTTGATGAATCCAAATGAATCAAAAGGTTTAACAGATTCTTGGGGTAAATCATTTGATTTATTATACCAATCATATATTGATCATGGTATTTATATTAAAAAAATTAAAGCAAGAGACTTGTATAAAAAAATTACAGAATGTCAATTTGAAACGGGTATGCCTTATATGATGTTTAAAGATACTATTAATGCACGTTCAAATCAACAAAACTTGGGAACCATTAAAAACTCAAATTTATGCACTGAAATAGTAGAATATTCATCACCAGATGAAATTGCTGTATGTAATTTAGCATCAATTTCTTTGCCAAAATTTGTAAATAAACATGGAAATAAACATGAAAATAAACATGAAAATAAACATGAAAACAAACATGAAAATAAACATGAAAACAAACATGAAAATAAACATGAAAACAAACATGAAAACAAACATGAAAATAAACATGAAAATAAACATGGAAATAAACATGAAAATAAACATGAAAACAAACATGAAAACAAACATGAAAACAAACCATCATTTGATTTTGATGAATTAGGTAAGGTTGTTCAAATTATTGTTGCAAATCTAAACAATATAATTGACTTAAATTTTTACCCTATTCCACAAACATCCAAATCTAATTTAGCCCATAGACCAATTGGGTTAGGAGTTCAAGGATTGGCAGATTGTTATTTTATAATGGGTTTTGCATTTGATTCAGAAGAAGCAATCGTTCTAAACAAACAAATATTTGAATGTATATATTGGAATGCACTTTCAAAATCAATGGAATTAGCTAAAATAGATGGAAAATACAGTTCATTTGATGGTTCGCCATTTTCAAAAGCTCAATTACAATTTCATTTGGCAGGATTATCTCAATCTGACATAGCTGATTCTTCATTAAACTTTGATTGGGATAATTTAATTGAAAATATTAAAATTCATGGAACAAGAAATAGTTTACTGACTACTATTATGCCAACAGCATCAACAGCTCAAATTCTTAATAATAATGAAAGTATTGAACCATATGCATCCAATATGTATGTGAGAAAAGTTTTAGCGGGAGAATATCTTATAGTCAATAAATATTTAGTTCAGGATTTAAAAGCAATTGGAATGTGGAATGCTAATATTTTGGCAGAACTACAATTTGATAATGGTTCCGTACAAAAATTAGATATACCAGAAAATATTAAAAATAAATATAAAACTGCTTATGAATTAAAACAATCTGTCATTGTTAAACAAGCAGTTGATAGAGGTCTGTTTATAGATCAATCACAAAGTATGAATTTATTCATGGAAATGCCTGATTATGGTAAATTATTAAAAGCACATATGTATGCTTGGTCAAATGGTTTAAAAACAGGATCTTATTATATAAGATCACAACCCGTGACAGAAGCAACAAAATTTTCAATTGATATAGATGAAATAAAATTAATCAAATTAAAAAGAAATATTAAGGATTTTAATTTAAATATAGAACAAAATTTAAAAAATAAATCATCAAAAATTTTAACTGATTCAAATGATGATGATAATATTTGTACATTTTGTTCTGCTTAAATTTTGAAAAATATAAAACATATAAATTATTTTTTAAAATAATATTAAATTAATTATTTTTTTTTTATATTTGTTATAATATATATAATAATGGATATGTCTATTGATGTCAAATGCTCTGTTACAACGGCAATTCTTTCAGTTTTAGTTTATCTTCTTCTTGTGAACCTTTTAAAAAGAGTTTGGCCTGATGGCAAGGTTGGAGAAGAAATGAATAATACTGAATGGTTTAAATCTATGGAAATTATTATGTTAGTTTCTGTTTTCTTAGCCTACAATATTAACAATCAATTATTTACTTCTTGTAAAAGTAGTTAAATAATTGATAATAAATATTTTTTTTATATCTAAAATTAAATTAGCATTAATTTAATTAATATTTTTTATATATAAAATAATTTTAATAGAACAATAAAATGAATTTAAAAAATGATAATGTTTTAACAATTGAAAAATACCTAAGTCAAATAGATTTGATTGATTTCTATATAACTAAAAATATTTTAAAAATAATAGCAAACAAAAAATCATATGAATTTTTAAAATCAAATATATTTTTATTGGGTGTAACAAATAAAAATAATAAAAATTCTCTAATTATATTATTAGAATCCGGTAAATATCATATAGTAAAAGAACTTATTGATTGTGAATATAATTTATTAAATTATAAAAATATTCTAGAAAATAATATAATGAAAATATTATTAGCCTATGAGTATTTTTATGATTTTATTAATAAAAAAATTATTGAATTAGAACGAGATTTTGTAATTAAGATTTTAACTGGGACAAATAATCAAGGAATTAATTTTATTGATAATTTGATTTCACTTTTAAATTTTAATGCAATATATTATAATTCCGATAATAAAACAAATAAACAAAATAATTTATTATTGAATAAACTTATATTGATTGGAAAAAGTATAAATTCTTTAGATTGTGAAAAAAAAACATTAATAGTGACTAAATTATGTAGATTTATAAAAGATGAACAATATTTAATGGATATAATTAAATTTTTTTCAATAGATAATTTTGATATTTATCCAGATTCAAATATGTTAAATTGTATTGATTATTTAATTTTAAATGAATATTATGAAGTAATGAATTATTTATTAGATATAGTAAATTATATTGGGTTTGTTAACATTGATGATAATTTAATTTTTAATTTGGTACAAAATTCTCAAATTAATCTTGAGACAAAGTCAAAAATCATACTAAAAATATTGTCTAAAAGTAATATTTCAAAATTTAAAAATAATAAAAATCAAAATATTTTTTATTTTTTAATATCAAATTTTGGTATTGATAAAGATGTTTTAATTAATTTTAAAAATATAATAAATATTTATGAACAAGATATATATGGAAATTCACTTTATAATATGATGGAAAAAATTTATTCAAATAATGATTTAAAAATAATTTCTAATGTATATTCAAGTCAAAAAACATACTTGGTAAAATTTGAAAAAATTAGTAAAAAAATTGGATTAAAAAATAAATTAGTTAAATCAGATATCGGTATTTTTACTTCAAATATTATACATAATATGTTATACACAATTATAATATTAAAATCTTCTCACAATAATTTAGCAATTCCTTTTTATGTTCAATCAACAGAATATAAAAATAATCAAGAAAAATTAATTAGTATGTCAAATAATGAAAAAAATATTACAGGTTATCTTAAATTATTTTTAAGTAATTTTAATACATGGTTACCACATTTAATTTTATGGAAAAACAAATATAATTATTGGATTGATCCGAATCTAATAGACTCGATAAAACAATTACAACAACAATCAATTAATTTTATTTATATCAAATTATCAGTATATTTGATAGACAATACTAATACAAGACACTCTAATTCAATTATTATTGATAATGTTAACAAAATTGTTGAGAGATTTGAACCTTATGGAGAAATGATTTTTACAAATTCATCAGATATTAACCAAATGATTCAAACCCAAATTGCTCAACCATTAGGATATAAATTCGTATTCGTCCAACCTTATCCTGGATTTCAATCTAGATCTGATGAATTTGCCAAATATAATAAATCATATGGAGATCCAATGGGTTTTTGTTTAGCATGGTCTTTTTTATATATTTTTATTAAAATGGAATTATTTAAAAATAAAAGTAATATTGATCCAATAGATTTTATAAATTGGTATATTATAAATAAATTTTCAAAAGATTTTAATATAGATCCAAATCAAAATAAAACTAATAAATATATTTTATTTATTCGATATTTTGCTTTGTATTTGGATATTGAAAAAAATAAATTAATTAAACAATATAATTTAGATCCTGGATTGAGTTATCAAGCTGATTTGGATATAGATTTTAACAATAAAATTATTTCAAATATTAATGGAGATTTGAAAAAAATTTGTAAAATTTTATAAAACTAATATATAATTGGGATAATGAATAATTATAAAAATATATATAAATTAATTGATGGTCTTAATAATAAAATAAAAAAATTAGAATCAGTTAATTCAGAAAATCATAACCTGAATCAAAATCAAAATCAAAATCAAAATCAAAATCAAAATCAAAATCAAAATCAAAATCAAAATCAAAATCAAAATCAAAATCAAAATCAAAATCAAAATCAAAATCAAAATCAAAATCAAAATCAAATTAGTCCGACAAATTCCAATAATCAGACAACATTAACAGGTTCTTTATTAGAATCTTTTAGAATTCATCATTCTAAAGAAAGTTCTTCAACAAAAAAATATGTTGGTTTGTTATTTGATAATAATTTTAATAATTTTGAATCTGATGAAAATTCAGGAAATAAAAATTTATATTCATTTATTAAATTAACCAAATCAACTAAATCAATCAAATCAATCAAATCAATTAAATCAAATATACTTATAAATTACTCAATCCAGTTAGAATTAAGTCATACTCAACTATCATCAGTTATTTGTTCAATTGCTTTGGGAATTAAAACAAAATCAGATTCCAAAATAAAAATTATTAAAGGAACAAAATATTTATTTGATTTGGCTAATTCTAATATAATAAATGGACATCTTACTATTTCTAATACTACTTTATATTTATCCAATGAAGGTGAAGAATTATGTATGATTGGGGATTTTGGTTTAAATTGTAGAATTAATCCTAAAAAAAGTTTAATTAAATTACTTTATGTATAGGAATATCTTAATTATTTTATAAAATATAATTAAAATACAACTAATTTATTATTTTTAATATTATTCTAAAAATCTTATTTTATTGCTATATATTGTCATCATAAATAACTATATATACTTTAGTATGATTTTTATTGATATATTTTATTCAATTAATTTTATTTTTCCTTTATCTATACCAAATAATAAAATTAAATGAAAAAATATAAAAAAATATAATTAAAATATATTATATGCCAAAATTTATTATATGCCAAAATTTATTAATGGACCAACAAATTATGCTTATTTAAGAAGAAAAATAAATGGAGTAAAAAAAAATAAATATTTTTTTATAGATACACATAATAAATTAGAAAATCAAACAAAATGTGATTCATTTGATAGTATAGAAATATCACATTATTTGTATAGGAAAATAAAAATGGCAAAAGAACAATTAGATTTTTTTATGGAAATAAGAATATCATAAATAGAAGAACCAATAATAAATAAAAAAGATATTTATATAAAAAAAGTAACAAATTTATTTAAAACAGAATTTGTTGTAGAAAAAATAAATGATAAAGAATTAGTAAGATATTCAAAATTAAATCCAAATGTAAGATTACATTATTTGGACATAAGGGATAATTTAGGATTATTTGAAACATCATATATAGTAAAATACGAAATATCAAAAACATATAATTATATGAAAAATAATATTTATGAAGTTGTAAATAAAATTAAAAATTCAAATAATACATTAGAAATATATAAACTATTTATAATCTTAAAAAAAATCTCAATGTATAAGTTTGGAACATATATCATTATATATTGGTGGTAATAGACTGAAATATTAAATAATTTTAGTCATAAAATTAAATTTTGATATTTTTCTCAAAACTTATTTCATTTTTCTCAAAACTTATTTCATTTTATTCCAATATTCCAATTCAGATTTATAGTACATATCCCTCAGAGTCTGATATTAATATTATTCCAGTACCATTGTTTCCCAATGTTAAAACTTTTTGAGTTTTAACATATAAATTTACGTAATTTGTTGTAAAATCAAACACACCTGAACCACCTGCATATAATACAATGGGTAAACTACTACCACCATCACCATCACCACCAATAGTTATAGTATTACATGGATTATTTAACCCAGTACCTAATGGAATCCAAATTGAAGATATAATGTCCCATTCAACAATATGATTATATGTGGATAAACTCGCTTTTGTAAAATAACCACCCACATATAATTTATTATTTGTTGTAATGTATAATGTTTTACAAATACCATTTAAACCATGACCCAAACTTGACCAAGTATTTGATGACACATTATATTTACCAATATAATTTAATAGTATAAATGTTAATCCATTTGTAGCAGTAAAAGCTCCACCCACATATAAATTTCCTGTAGAATTTAAAGCAATAGTATAACATATATTATTTAAACCAATACCGGTAGCTGGTGTTCCCAATACTAACCAAGTATTTGATGTCACATTATATTTACCCACATAATTTAATATTATTGTTCCTACTAATCCAAATGTAGTAGTAAAAGCTCCACCCGCATATAAATTATTTTCTGTAGAATCGTAAGCAAGAGCATAACATATATCATTTAAACCTGAAGTTGTTCCCAGTCCTGACCAATTATTTGATGACACATTATATTTACCCACATAATTTAATTGAATTATAGTACCATCTGGGTTTAAAGCTCTAGTAAAAGCTCCCCCCACATATAAATTATTTGAAGAATCTAATACAATTGTATAACATCTATTATTCAAACCTGGATTTGATATAGGACCTAATATTGACCATGTTGATGTTACAATTGTCCACTTGGCAATATTGTTTGCCAATAAACCACCTGCCCAAGTAAAATTACCACCTACATATAAATTTTCATTAGGGTCTAATGCAAGTGCATAACAAATAGAATTTGTATTTGTAAAATTGTTTATTCCATCACCTAATCCTGACCATTTTGTACCATCCCATTTAGCAATATTATTGATTATAGTGTCACCAATAATTGTAAATTGACCTCCGATATATAAATTTCCTAAACTATCAGTAACAGAAGCAAATACTATTCCTGTAAAACCATTATCCAAACTAATAAACGAATAAGTTGATGTTTTATTTACAGGTATGTCTTTTATTACCACATTAATATTATTAGAATCTGAACTTAAAATCAAATCAGAATTAGAATCAATATTTGGATATACACTAGAAATTAAAGTTGTTATGATATTTGCAGATCCTGTAGATCCTGTTGGACCAGTTGATCCTGTTGATCCTGTTGGACCAGTTGATCCTGTTGGTCCTGTAGATCCTGTAGATCCTGTTGGACCAGTTGATCCTGTTGGACCAGTTGATCCTGTAGATCCTGTTGGACCTGTAGATCCTGTAGATCCTGTTGGTCCTGTAGATCCTGTTGGTCCTCTTGCTCCCGGTACAAATATCACATTATCGAAACATTTTTTATTTTTTTTACATTTTTTTTTATCATTAAATAATTCAACCAATGAATTATTTATTTTTTTAATAAAATTATCATCTCCCATATTCTAATATATATTGAAATAATATAAAAAAAAGTTGAAGGATGTATAAAATTATTCTATAATTTTTTTTGCAATAAAAACAAATAAAATATTATATTATATTATCTTATCTTTTTTCTGGAGGAACATATTTAAGTAATAGTTTTTTAAATATATCTTGTTCCGAATTAGCTTGAATATAAATTTGTTTATTTGATTTATCAGTTGATACGGGTACAAGTCCATACTCACTTAATTTATATCCAAGTGATTTAGCATGTAATCTTAATTTTTGATTAAAATCACCAGAACCTGTAAAATGCATTAATGCTGAATAAAAATATTGCACTGGTACTAAAATAATATCTAATCTGATCACATTAACTTTTACATCAAATAAAGATTTATCATAATCTGTGGGTAGATTAGGTATTAATTTGAATGTGGCAAAACCTTGAAAATGTGTATTGTAACTGGTTGTAAGAGAATCAACAATAAAGTATTTGAATAAGTTATCAAGAACAATTTTAAGATATTTACCAGTATCATTTTTTGATTTTAATTTTTTATTAGTTATCAAAATGTCAATATCAGAAGAAAAATCCTTTCCTCTACGATAAGACCCACAACCAACACTAATAAAATCTTTGTCTAACAAATATAATTGATCGTGTATAAATATATCTAATCTTGCAATAAGAACACGAGGAATTCGTGTGATCAAAGTATCTTTGTATTTGATACCTAATTTCATTTGATCGGTTAACTTAATTAAGCCTTTTTTATCTGCATTAATTAATTGTTTAAGATTAGTAATATTATATGATGAATAAAATTCAGATGCTTTAACAGGACCAATACCATAAATCTCAGATAATTCTTTCACAGCCTCAATTTGATTTTTACCTTCTTTAATTTCGGATAGTTTTCCAGTATCAATAATTTCATTTATTCTAGTGATAGTTTTTGGACCAATTCCTTTAATATTTTCGAGTTGAGAACCAAATTCAATAGTTTTTGAAAAATTAGCAATTATTCCAATAGTTTTTTTAATAACAATTAATTTATAATAATTTTCTTTAGAAGATTTAACGGATTTAGTGTAATTTGAATAAATCCAATCAAAGTATCTAATAAATTCTTCAACAATATATAAATTATCGGGATTTTTTATTTTAATATTAGCAAAATCATTTATAATACTCATTCAAATTAAAATTTAGGGTTTATAATATAATTATCTGATAAAATAAAAAGATCAATAATAAAAAGACCTATAATAAAAAATTGATTTAATAATTAAAAGTTAATATATATTATACTAAATATCAAGTAAAAAATGAATATTGAGTCAAATGAATCAAATGAACCAAATGAATCAAATGAATCAAATGAACAAAATAAACCAATACAAAATGTGGATTCTAAAATAGGATTATGTGGATTTAGGAATATTGGAAATACATGTTATATGAATTCAATTCTCCAGCTACTAATTCATTCAAAATTAATTGTTAATTTTTTATTATCCAAATCTAACCCATTTGTTTGTGAAAATCCTGAATCTAAAATTGAATTGGAATTGGAATTAGAATCAGAATTAAATTATGATGGAGAATTTATGGATTGTTTGAAGGAATCATCATTAAGTAAAATAGGGGAAAAAGAAAGAAAAAGATTAAAATTATCTGAATTAGATGATATAATTGTAAATAAATCTGAAGTTTTAAATTATATTGATAATTCCTTAACAATTAAATTAGCAGAAATAATTAACACAATAATATATAAGGGAAATAGTTGTATAACTCCAAATATTTTTAAACATATTATAGACCGAAAAATTCCAACTTTAAGAGGGATGGGACAACAAGATTCTCATGAATTGTTAAATGGGATATTTGATAATTTAATAGAAGAAACAGGAATGGATTCAGAACCAATAATCAATAATGTCCCTCAAATAATCAAAGATTATGTTGATTTTTTACAAGAAATAAAAAAACGAATTCGTTCAACAAATGAAATTAATGAAAGGAAATTAATTGTTCAGGAATTAAATGAGTTTAAAAAAAAAAATAATGATGTAATTAATAAATTTAATGGATTAGACTATATGATTAAAGTTTTTAAAAATAAAAGAACCAATGTTCTTGATACTTCATCAACCGGACATAATCCAATGATTTTTAATTTATTAACATTTGTTGTTGATACTTTTACTTGTATTGAATGTAAATTTAGCTCATGTAAATATCAATACAATACAAATTTAATGCTTCATATAAAACCGACATTAAATGAATGTTTTGATCAGATGATAGAAGAGGAATTAATAGATAGAAAATGTGAAATATGTAATTGTGCAAAAGCAACAAAAAAAACAAAATTATGGAGACCTGGAATGACCTTATTTATTGAATTATGTAGATTTAGTAGTTTACCAAATGGGAGATTATGGAAAAATAATACTAATGTTGAAATACCCCATGAACTTGATATTGCCAAATATTGTGATAGTTCAATGGTAACAGAAACTGCTTTAACTTACAAATATAAATTAAAAGGCATATCAAATCATATGGGAAATATGAATGGGGGACATTATACAGCTGACTGTGTATCAATCACAGACAATAACACATGGTATCATTTTGATGATTCTCGTGTTTTGAAACATTCAAATGATAACATTGATACTACATCAGCATATATATTATTATATGAGATGGAATAATTTGATTAAATAATCAGTTATTCAAAAACTAATTTTTTTATTCAAAAACTAATTTTTTTATTCAAAAACTAATTTTTTTATTCAAAAACTAATTTTTTTATTACTATAAATTTTAATAATCATGATATAAATTGTAATTCACAAATCACAATTAACATTTTATTTAAAATATATAGATAACAAGAAATATTATAATTTTCATGGGAATTATTAGTTTTAAGATAATTATATAAATATTCAATATCATAGTTTTTTGGTAATTTAAGAATAATAAATTTATTATTATAATTATTATTTTTTTCTTTCGGATTTGATTTAACCAATTGTTTATAATAGTTTGAAAATTTTTCGGTTATATCAACTATGAGTTTTTCAATTGGGATTGGACCAAGATTTAATAAAAGTTTTTCATTTGTTTTATAATTACTACCACCCCATGGTGGATCCATAAATATAACACTTGGATTTGTCCCAATCAGATCATTTGAATTAAACTCAATAGCACATTTATTGATTACTTTTATATTTTTAAATCCATATATACTTATGTTATTTTCAAGATATTCTGCTCTTTTCTCAGATATTTCAACAGCATAAATGTATTTAAAATATTTAGAAAAAGACAATACATTTCCACCAACTCCTGATGTATAATCTACAATTTTTATTTTTTGTGGATTTAAATTATATTCAAGTAAATGATAACAAATAATTTTTGAAGTCATATCAGCTATTTCTCTTATCGTGATATAACAAAAAGATTCATCATCGATTTTAATTTTTGAAAAATTATTAAAATTTTTTAATACAGGAAATATTCTGGCAACTTTATTATTGATGTAAAATTTATCATCATTAATTGAAGTTTCCCAAGGATCGTTTGATTTATCAGATTCATTTGAATTATTTGAATTATTTGAATTATTTGAATTATTTGAATTATTTGAATTATTTGAATTATTTGAATTATTTGAATTATTTGAATTATCTGATTCATTTGAATTATCTGATTCATTTGAATTATTTTTATCATTTAAATTATTTTGTTCATTTAAATTATTTGAATTATTTTGATCATTTAAATTATTTTGATCATTTAAATAATTTGTATCATTTTTTTGTAAATTTTCAATATTTAAATTATGAAAATTATTTTTTTTTGTAATATTAAATAATAAATTTTTATTGAGAAAATCATTATTTTTTAAATAATTTGAAAAATCCATTAATCCTCTTTGATATATTTCATTATCACTCATATTGTCTATATTAATATATTGTTCTGATTTTTTTTTGTCAAAATTATAAATATTAATCATACTTACATCAATAATATTATTTTTAATATCATTAAAATCGATAAGAGATAAATTACAATATAAACTATCATAATTATATTTATGTTCGGTAATATATTTTTTTAATACATCATAAATTATTATATTTGGACAAATATTTATATCCATTATTAATATACTGTATAAACAATTATTTAAATATTTAATTTATTGTTAAAAAAAAATGAAAAAATACAAGAATAAATATAATATTATATAACTTGGACTATAATACTATATACTATATACTATATACTAATACTATACTATCATATACTATATGGAATCTAATAATACATCTATAATACTTAATGACGGCATCAATAATATAAAACCTAATAATATAGAGCCTGTAATTTTTCAAATTATTGATTGGATACAGTTCCATGAGGTTGATAATTCTGAAATAAACGACAATATTAAAAAACCATCAAATTCTAATAATTCTGACAATTCAGACGATATTAATGAATTAGAGAAAGAACTAGGAATTGGACAAGAACAAGAAGAACTTACAAAATATAGAATAAGACTTTATGGAAGAACCACAGACAATAAATCTGTTGTTGTAAATGTGAATAATTATACTCCATTCTTTTATATTAAAGTTCCATTAGATTGGTCTCAATCTAAAATTTATAGTTTGATTGGGTATATAAAATCAAAAATATCAAATAGTAAGGCAATTATGGGCTTTAAATCATTTGATATTGTAAAAAGAAAAGATTTATATGGTTTTACAGGTTATAAAGATTTTCAATTTGTCCGTTTAATATTTTATAATATGAAATCTTACAAATCATTTGAATATTGGATAGCAAATAATGAAATATCAAATAGTTTATTGTCAAAATTTCCATTTAAATTACCACTATATGAATCAAATATTGAACCATTTATAAGATGTATGCATATTCGTAAATTAAATGCATGTGGTTGGGTTAATATATCAAAATATACAAAATATGATAAAAACTATAGTTATTGCGGGATATCAATTCAGACAGATTGGTTAAATCTTGAATCATATGGATCAAATACAATTCAAAAATTCATTATAGCTAGTTGGGATATTGAATGTATGAGTTTAAGTGGAAATTTTCCACAGGCAATTGATCCCAATGATAATAAGGAATTAACAGATGAAACAAAGCCAGGAGACCCAATTATTCAAATTGGAACTGTTTTAACATATTATGGCGAATCTGAACCATTTTTTAAAAGTATTATAACTTTAAATGGATGTGAAAAAATAAAAGGTTTAGAAGATGTTGAAATACAATCATATGCAAATGAATCAGATGTATTATTGGCATGGACAAAATTAATTCAAGATAAGGATCCAGATGTTTTAACAGGTTGGAATATAAATGGTTTTGATTTTCAATATTTATATGGGAGAGCGAGAAAATTAAAAATATTAGATAAAGTATCTGAATTATCAAGAATCCGTGGTGAAAAATCAGAATTTAAAGAAAAAGTTTTAGCAAGTTCTGCTTTAGGTGATAATTTATTAAGATATTTTGATATGGGAGGTAGAATAGTTATTGATATGATGAAAGAAAGACAAAGAGAATCAAAATTAGATAGTTATAAATTGGATTTTGTGGCTTCAACTTATATCAAAGAAAAATTAATTATGTGTGTGATTCAAGAAGAAAAATCTATAATTTATACTTCAGGAGTTTATGGGATAAAATCAGATGATTATATACATATTACTTGGGATGATGGTTTAAGTGAAAATAAACATGATACCAAATATAAAATAACATGTTTAGAAAAAATAAATCAAGATGAAATTGACAACTTAATTGGAGCAATTGAATCTGATTCAAAATATCATGATTTTGAATTTAAAAAACCAAAATCATTATTTAGATTAGAAATTAATGGTCCAATTCCAGAAGAAATTTTTAATGAAGGTAATGAAAATATGTGGCATTGGTTAGAATATTCAAATTATCATCACCAACAATTGACAAATTCAAATATTAAATCCAAATCCAAATCCAAATCCAAATCCAAATCCAAATCTAAATCTAAATTATATTTTCAATATGAAGGATATGCACATAAAAAAGAAGATATTCAAATAGATGATTCTATTAGTTGGATTGATTTGGAGTCATCTGAAACTGAAATTCCAATAAAAGGAAATAAGATTTTTTGGGCTCATGCAAAGGATGATATAACACCAAAAGAATTATTTAGTCTATACAAAGGTTCAAATACTGATCGTGGTATAATAGCAAAATATTGTATAATGGATTGTGTATTGGTTTCAAAATTGATGGAAAAATTACAAGTACTAAATAATAACATAGGTATGTCAAATGTTTGTGGTGTACCTTTGAATTATATTTTCATGCGTGGTCAAGGAGTTAAAATATTTTCTCTTGTATCCAATATATGTAGAGAATTGGGATTTTTAATTCCAAAAAATTCTCCAAATAACAATAATAACACTAATAAAAATAAAGGGAAACAACCGGAAGAATTTGATCCTGCACATCCACATAAAAATTTTAAAAAAATAAAAAAATCAAAATCCCCCGATTCATCAGATTCTGACTCTGATGAAGAAAAGGTTGGTTATGAAGGAGCTACTGTATTTGCTCCAGTCAAGGGTATACATTATGAACCAATTCCTGTGTTAGATTATGCTAGTTTATATCCAAGATCAATGATATATATAAATATTTCTCATGAATGTTATGTTAATAATCCTACTTATGACAATTTACCTAATTATAATTATGAAACTGTAACTTATAATAATAATGATGGAACTACAACAACATGTAGATTTGCAAAGAAAAAAGACGGTACAAAAGGTGTATTGTGTGTAATTTTAGAAGAATTATTAAAAAAACGCAGTGAAACCAAAAAGCTTATGGAAAAAGCATTATCAGATGGTAATTATTTTTTGGCTGCAATTTATGATGGTTTACAATTAGCCTATAAAGTGACAGCAAATAGTTTATATGGACAAGTAGGAGCTCCAACATCACCAATTTATATGAAAGAATTAGCAGCATCAACAACAGCAACAGGAAGAAAAATGTTAGAATTTTCAAGAGATTTTATTGAAGGGATTTTTGGAGATTTAATTAATTTAGCTCTTCATGATAAAAATAAATATATTGAAACTTCAAAAGACCTGTATAAAACTGTTCCACTTAAAAAATTTATTGAACCAAAAGTAAATAGAAACACAATGGATGATTATATTGAATACTTTTATAATAAAGTAAATATATTAATGGGACCTGAATATAAAGTTAAACCAAGAGTAATTTATGGTGATTCTGTTACCGCTGACACACCAATTTTATTATTGAATACCCATAATAATGTAGAAATTAAATATATTAAAGATATTGGTAATAAATGGTATGATTATGATGAATTTAAATCAGATATTGAAGGACTTGAAGATAAACAACAAGATTTTAATATTGGAAATATGGTATGGACTGATAAAGGTTGGAGTAATATTAATCGTGTTATTAGACATAAAACAAATAAACGAATATTTGAAATAATAACATCACAAGGTTATGTTAAAGTTACTGAAGATCATTCATTATTGGATATTAATGGAAATCAAATTAAACCTTCTGAATGTGTTATTGGAACAAAATTATTACATAATAGAGAATTTGAAGGATTTAAAAGAATTGGATATGATTATCCAGATAAATTTATAGAGTATTATGTAGATAAATATGGATATCATCCAAATTCTAATGGAACAATTATATTTGATTTTGATTATACTAAACTAAATGATGCTTTAACTTTATATTATGCATCCAGATCATTTGGATATTATGTATCAGTTAAAATAAAAAAATTTATTGATGGAATTAAAAGAATTTATATTGAAAGTAGTAAAATTAGACCTGAAAATTATGAAGATTTTGATAAAATTATAGAAATAAATGATTTGGGATTTATAAATGATTATGTTTATGATTTGGAAACTGATATAGGACATTTTCATGCTGGTGTTGGTTCCATGATAGTGAAAAATACAGACTCTGTATTTTTTACACCAAAAATACATAATATTAAAACTAAACAAATTAAAACAGATAGATCAGCTTTAAAGGTATGTATTGAGATTGGTAAATTAGCAGGTGATACAATTTGTAAGTTATTACCAGAACCAGAAGAACAAGTATATGAAAAAACTCTTTGGCCTTTTATTATTTTAACAAAAAAAAGATATGTTGGTAATTTATATGAAAATGATGATACTCATTATAAACAAAAATCTATGGGTATTGTACTTAAACGTAGAGATAATGCAAAAATTGTTAAAATTGTTGTTGGAGGTATAGTTGATTATATTTTAAACGGTAAACCTGGAGAAACTAATATTGAAGATAGAAATAAAGGTGCAATTGAATATACAAGAACACTTTTAAAAAAAATTCTTCGTGGAGAATACCCTATTGATAAATACATTGTGTCAAAAACATTAAGATCAAATTATGCAGATAGAACAAGAATTGTTCATGCTGTTTTAGCAGATAGGATTGGACAAAGAGATCCAGGAAATAAACCAGAATCTAATGATCGTGTTCCGTATGTTTATATTATACCAAAAGGTAAAGTAAATTTACAAGGTGATAGAGTTGAAGATCCAAAATATGTATTGGCAAATAATTTAGAGTTGGATTATTTATTTTATATTACTAATCAAATTATGAAACCAACAAAACAATTTTTAGAACATATTGCAAATAATCCAGATAAATTATTTGAAAATTATATAAATAAAGAAATAAACCGCAGAAAAAAAATAAATTCTATTACTGATTATGTTAAAAAACTAAACCCTTATCCGGACTCAGACTCGAATCTAAATCCAGACTCAGACTCGAATCTAAATCCAGACTCAGACTCGAATCTAAATCCAGACTCAGACTCGAATCCAAACCCAAACCCAGACCCAGATTATAAATTTAAAAAAGAAGTAAAAAAAAATAAATTAATTATAAGTAAACAAAACGATTTAAATTCTAAATCTGATGATAAGGATAGATTGATAAATAAAATAAAGTCAAATAATGTTAAAAAATCACTGACTATAGATATATAGTATTAGTCATTGAATCTTTATTTTATTGCTATATTTTTCTTCTTAACATTCTATAATTTTTAACTGAGAGACTTGATTTAACATCAGATGAATTAAATGGAAAGATACTTAATCCTTCACTATCTTCTTCATTAATTTGTTTTGATTCATTTTTTTGTTTATTTAATTTAGGTTTTGATTTAGATTTGGATTTGGATTTAGATTTTTTTTTATCATGTTCTGAATCTTCTCCATTTGATGTTATATTATTTTTTCCTGATTCAGATGTTTCAATAAAAAATCGTGATGTATCATCAGATTCAGATTTATCGACATCATCATTTTTTTTTACTACTTTTGGTTTAGATTTTTTAGATTTTTTTTTACCTGCTTCTACATCTGATGAAGATGAAGATGAATCTGAAGAACTTGAAGTAGAGGAAGAATCATTATCAATAATAACAGCACCTCCATTTTGTTGAACTTCTTCAACTTCAACATTACTCATACTAAATAATTTTTTGTTAACATTTGATTTGTTAACATTTGATTTGTTATTTTTTGATTTGTTATTTTTTGTACCATCACAACCACAACTTGAACCTCCTACTTGTTGAGATTTTTTTTTTTTTAAATTTTCTAATTCTTTTAAAATAATATCTTTAATATGTTCCATTGATTTATCATCATTTAATGATGATTCAATATCACTTTTATCTTCACCACCTTTTTGAAAATCAGAATCAATATCTTTAAGTATTTTAAATAAATCATATTTTGTATATCTTTTTCTACCCAAAGTTTTTTCCTCATCATTTTTATCAAAGTTTCTTCCTCCAATCATAGGAATTGGTTTTTTATGAACTTCATTTTGATTTTTTACTTTAAATTCAGTTAAATTTAAAGATTCTAAAATATCATCTGTATCATCATTATTATTAAATAATTTTCCGATATTATTTAATTTTTCTTCTTCATTTGGTTTTTCCACTGTAGAATAAAATTGACCCATTTATAAGTATTATAATATAATTATATAAATAAAAAAAAAGTTTTTATAATTTATTTTTTTTTATATTATTTGATTAATAATATAAATATTTTAATATCAACATTATATATAAAAAATGTTTTTGTTAATTTTATTTATAATTATTATATTTATCGTTTTATACTTTATTTATAGTAAAATATACAAATCTGATAATCTTATCACAGTCCAATCAACAATTGATAATAATTATTATTGGGTTCGAGATAAACAAAATAAAACTACTGCAGCAAACACATTAGCTAAAATTAAAATTAATATGATAAAATTAGTTGATCATCTAAAACAAAATATCAATAAGTTTCCTAAAAATACATCTTATATAAAAGATTTAGTTTCAAGAACAAAAGTTATTTATATTATGGAAACACCTCAAGATGAAAAATTTACATCATATACAATTAATAAAGGTGAAAAAATTGTTTTTTGTTTAAGATCTAAAGTTTTGGATAATATTCATGATATGAATACTTTAATGTATGTGGTTATACATGAAATGGGACATATTGGATGTCCAGAATACGGACATACCAATTTGTTTAAAAAAATATTTAAATTTTTATTGGAACAAAGTATTGAAATTGATATTTATGATCCGATTGATTATAGAATAAATCCTCAACAGTATTGTGGGATGGTTATTAATGAATATATTTTGGATTAAACAAATTTGATCAAATTAAACTTTTTTTAAAAATTGATTTTTTAAATCATTCAAATATATTTGATTAGTATTGGATATAATAAATAACTTTATAATCTTATAATCTTATAAACCTTATAAACCTTATAATCAAAAAATGAAACAAGAACAAGAACAAGAACAAGAACAAGAACAAGAACAAGAACAAGAACAAGAACAAGAACTGTATTCAAAATTATATAGACGCGATGAACCATATATTTCTTTTATATGGGATTTAATAAAAGGAATAAAGACAAATAATTCTGAAAATATAAAGACAATATCAAAAAAGTTTTTAACAAACAATTTGACTATAATAAATTCTAATATTAAAGTAGAAAATTATTTGGAATTGAATAATTTTTATTTGATAGAATTTTTAGAAATTAAATTTATAGCAAGTTGTTCTGATAAAGCAATTATAGCATGTTCATTTAGAGCATTGCGCTTTTTAAATGCCGGTTTTTTATATAAAATATAATTAAAATAATTTAAAGAAATATCAATAAATATATATTGATAATAATGAAGGTTTGGTTTAGCCTAACGATTTATT
>Ga0316217_10001154_pt1 | contig 35471 bp, 38 predicted proteins | sample 1anoAmetaG_FD_203633 | JGI IMG/M metagenome (GOLD analysis project Ga0316217, IMG submission 203633) | Freshwater microbial communities from Trout Bog Lake, Wisconsin, USA - 1anoA | ecosystem: Environmental > Aquatic > Freshwater > Lake > Hypolimnion/Profundal zone | place: USA: Wisconsin...
GCGCTTCAACAATTCCACCTTGCTGTGGATGGCAAACATCTTCTCGACAAACGTCCGGCGGAAGTGCAGCAACCGCAAGGAGAAGCCCGCCTCGTCCTCCGCCCCCAGGGACATATTGGTTTCTTTTAGGAACTTCGCCAAATAGGACTGCAACTCCCGCAGCTCGGCCGGCTCGCGACCGCTGGCCGAGCCTGATTCGACCAGGACACGGGATGCAACCTCGCCCGACCCGCCAAATCGTGCCTTGTACTCGAAATGATCGGTGCGCCCAAATAGTCCTTCTCGATAATGGCCGCGCGCAGGCCCTGCACGCGGAAATGCTCCGCCGCGTTCAGGACGGCCTGCTCAAAATCAGGGTGTTCGTGGAGTTTCATCTTTCTTCCGGTCCTTTGCTTGCCACGCGCGAGCATGTCTTAACCCGGAAAGCACACCAAAGTCAAACCTGGTGAGCGGATTGAGCGTCTCGCGCAAACGCTGGAGGACTGCGGAACTTCTACCAAGTTCCATTCCCAAGGCCCCCAGGACGGCACGCACACGCGGCGGCTCGGTCCCCGCGATCTTCAGGAATCGATCAAACCGCCCATCTTCGGACAACAGGGCCAGGAGCCGACGGATCGTTTCGGCTGGAGATAATTCACTGGATCGTCCACGCTCCCGCAGGAATTCCAGCAGCGCGGCATCCTTTTGTGACAATCGGCTCCAGGTCGCCGGCCGTAAAGTGTGCACCGCCACGTCCTTCCCAATCAGCTTGCGCGGCAGGCTGGTCGCCGTGGTGGAAATATCCCCTCGCCGGCCAGCCTGCGTCGTGAAGCCCAGCAGGTTCGCCGCCGCGATCCCCGCCGGGAAGATATCCTTCCGTTGCTTGGCTAAATGCTCAAGGGCGGTAGGATTCGGTCGGCTCTTGCCGAAGGCCGTCTCCCGCGGACGATAGTAAACCCCCTTGCTATGCCGTTCCAAAAACCCCTGCCGCGCCATGCGCGATAGTGCCTGCGCAACCGCAGTAAACGGAAGCCCTTTGAAGTCTTCGTACCGCCATAGGCGCTCCCCACCCTTTCCGATCCGCTGCCGGATCAGAGGGGTAATGTGCCGGGTGCTGCGAGGGATCTTTCCAGGCGTTTTCATGCCTATATCATCGGCATTTTCCCACATTATGTCAAGTTTTATATAAAAAAAACTTGACATAACCGGCATTCTTATAACCGTTTGGTATGATCCGGTTCGGCCCAAGAACATTACCGTCTTGCCGACCGCAAAAAACAATCGCCCGCCGAGCGTGGGATCAAGCCGCTCCGCCGGTTTCCTCCCAATCAAACGGGGGATTTCGCGCTCCGAATCCACACATGGGCCCAAAAGGTATAATGAATCGAGGGGGAATGTGGGTTATTTATCGTGAATCCGTCAGAATCCATTTGAAGCCACCGCGCAACAAAAAGCCCCTGAAAACCGGCGATTTCTCGCATTTTTCAGGGGCTTTCGGGCACTGGGCAGAGCCGGAATCGAACCGGCGACACAAGGATTTTCAGACCCTGCCTCAACCATGCCACGAACATCAGTAAAACAGCCATTTCATTCTTCTAAGTCCCGTTGGTATAATGAAAGGTGTAATGAAATGGGAGCCCCTTATGGAAAAATACGAAGCCAAATGGGAGTGGATGCCACCAGCGAAATCCGTGCCCGCTCGTATCCAGCGAATCCTATTGCCGTTCACCCCATGCGCCAAGGGGTGGACCATCTGGTACCAGGGGAAGACGCGGTATGTCTGCGCCAAGACCACGGATCTTACGCAGGTTCCTGAGCACTGGGTCAAGATCAAGGCTGCCATTGACGGTGAAATTGCCGGGGCGAGACGACCGCCGGGCAATCGCACCCTTCGCGAAGCTTTGAGCGACTATTTTCAGTGGCTCGACTACCGCGTCCAGCACGGGAAGCCCAAGCCGTTGGCAGTCATATCCGCCGAGGACTATAAGCGGCACCTGACCGCCTTTGCCCGGTTTGAGGCCAACGGCCGCAAGTTTGCTGATCTTTCCCTGGCCGGCTTTGGCCCCGAGCAATTCAAACCCTACGCCAAGACACTTGCCGCCCGTTCACCAACCAGCTTTGCCCGAATAGTCGCCACCGTGTGCGGCTTCTTCAACTACTGTAAGGTGGAGGGCCTTGTTGAATCGGTGCCCAACTACGGCAGCTATTTCACACGCCCGCCCCAAACCCAGGTACGCGACCGGCGACTACAACAGCAAAAGTCCTTTGAGCAGGAAGAACTCTGGGCGATCGCACTGACTGCGGACACTCAAGAACGCGCGTGGCTCGGGCTTGCCCTCAGCGGCGCCATGGACAATGCCGACATCGCACACCTGACCTTCGATCTGTTTTCCCCTGACGGCATGCTGCTGGACTACCGCCGGCGCAAGAGCGGCCGCATTCCCCGGCTGATTCCCTTGCACCCGATGGCCCGTCAATGGCTGGACGATTATCTAGCAATACGCCCCAAGCCAGCCGACCCCGCGTATAAGGATCTTGTGTTTCTCACCCCCACGGGCTTGCCAGTACAGCGCTCCAAGCCAGGCAAGACCGGCTTGGGCAACCACATTGATTACGTGGCCCATTGCTGGGATCAGCTTCTCCGGCGGGCCGGCCTTCGCCAGAAGACGACGGTCGTTCGCGTGTGCGCCGTCTGCGGCAAGCTCCGCCCCGCTCCCCGTGCCGTATGCTGTGAGCAGCGAAAGTGGAAGAAGAAGCTGACCATGGGCGACAAGAAAGGCCCCACCTTTAAGGGGTTCCGTTCGTTGCGTACGACGTTTGCGAATTTAACCCCGCGTGGGTTTTCCGAAGAGCGCAAGCTCATCATGGGGCACACCGGCGATATTACGCTCGACCACTACGTGGAGAAGTACGGGACCACCCACCTGCGCCGCTTGGTAGAGGAAGTCTGGCTGCGAACGTTTACAGCACCCTGGCCAAGGGGCTCAGAAAGGCGGGCAACTGAAAATACACCCGCTGATAGCCTTCGGTAACTAATTTTGCACATCGCGTAGACAGCGTAGACAGCAAAGTAGCGATACGCATGTTTCTCAGCTATAATAAGATCCACTGATGTGAAATTTAAGGTCGGCCGGTAGCAATCATTTTCTTACGGGCGAGTATGACTGTAGTTTGCACGCCGATTTGAAAATTTGCACCAAAATTGCCAAAAACCACCCGCGCAGACATTGAGCCGGCCCTTGGGTGGGCTGGCTCATATTCGTAGTACGTCGGCCGCTATTCGATCCCCGTTTAAGCCCGGCTTTCACCCCCTTCAAATACACCATTTAAATGCCCATCGAAGGGGCTTCGGCCGCCGATCAAAGCGACAGCATCACTGCGTATCTGCCAACGTGATCGGACGCCGCGCCCCTGAAACATCCTGGCAAAGCCTTTCCGCTGTAGATTTTTGCGACATAACCGCCGCAAGTGCCCATCCGAATATCCAGTCATCGGCTTCACGGCGTCCACATCAAGCCACGCCATGGCAATATGTGATCCTGGCCGCGTGGATCTATGGCCGCCCCGCCCCGCGGTATGCTTGGCCAGAAAGCCGGCAAACTTGTCCAGTGTGTGAAGATCATCTAACCCGAGTTTATCAGCGTGGGTCGCAATCCGGCCGCGAAGAGAATAAAGAGTCTCCTGCATTTCCGCCCGGCGCTGCGCCGCTCGCATCGTTCGCCCATCGATAACCACATTGCCGCCACGTCGGTATTTTCTTGCCCAGTTGTAGAGCGTGCCGCGGCTTATTCTTAAACCCTCTTCCCGCAATGTCCGCAGAAATCCGCTCGCGACAGGATCACCGCCGCCGCTAGCAATCCACCTCTTAATGGCATCCGTTTGCTTCAACGCCCGCAGTTGTGCCTTTTTCGGGCAAGATTCCATCACTGGTTTAATTGACATCGCGTCCTCCACCGACTTTTGACGTATTCACCTGCCGCATGCCCAGCCCATCCAGGACAGCCGCCACAACGCCGCCGGCCGATTCAACGGCCCGCAAGCCCACCAGCTTCCAAAGCCCCGCAAATCGCCCGCCACGGCCTCGGCCCTGGCCGCCGGCCCGTTCGCTCATCATCCCCACGCCAGCGCCGCCGCCGGCCTTGCCCATCACCCCGGCCACGCAGATACACCCGGGCGCCTTCCCATCGCCAGTCACCCCGGCGCGATTCACTCCGGCAAACACCGCCAGGACCGACGCCATAGCACGGCCAGCCACTTCAACGGCATGCAAGCCCGCCAGCTCCGCCAGCCCCGCAAATCGCCCGCCACGGCCCCGGCCCTTTTCACCGCCCTGGCCCCGGCCGTCACCAGCTCCCCCGGCCCCCTGGCCTCGCCGATCAGACAGGCCCTGGCCGGCCCGCCCGGTCATCATCCCCACGCCGCCCCGGTCATCCGCCAAGGTCGCGCCAATCATCCCGCCGCAAATCACCGTGCCCGGCACGCGCAGGACCGCCACCACAGCACGGCCGGCACCGTCAACGGCCATGCAGCCCACCAGCGCCGCCAGCCCCTTAAATCCAAAACAACGCGCCCGGCCCCCGTCACCGCCACGCACGCCGGCCAAAATCGCGGAAATTGTCAGCGGCGCCGCCGTCATCAGTTTATACCATCCGCCACGTCAAGGACCTTTGAATTGCGGAGAATTTTGTTGGTTTCCCGTTGCTCATCCACCATACTTTGCATGGCGCTAAGTTGCGTGGTTGCAACCGCCGTCTCGCGGCGGCCATGTAGTGCGTTGAGTTCTAGCTGGTGTATCGCTACGGCCTCCGCCGATCCGCTCTGAATGGCCGGGGGTAAGGTGTCTTGCCCAAAAATATCCTGCCGCGATTGCGCCTCCATTCTACGTCTAAATGGCTCCAACTCCGGATGTGCCTTTATCCCCGCCCGAATGGACATCAGTTCCTCATTTAATCTGTCCTCCGGCGTCCGAATCTCATCTTTCAAGCGATCGAATATACTCGCGTCTTTTTGTGCTCGGTCCAGAGCGTGGAGCGATTTGGATGCTTTTTCGAAGTTATCTTCATCCCACAGCGGCTTCCCTTTTGGGCCAAGCTCGCGGCGCATATTGTCCAACTGTCGGTCTATCGGGGTCATCCAAGCCTGCCCCAAATCCTTGTCGATGTCCTTCAATTTCGTAAACACGCCAACCTTTAGGGCTATCTCATTCAACAACCCCGCAACCGTTCCCATTTCTTCGACATCGAACAATGGCAAACCATGCGGCCCAGTCATCCGCCGGATTTCATCCAGCTTTAGGGGCCATTGGCTCAAGCCGGCTTGATCGGCTTGCCGGGCAAGGTCCTTACCGATATTCCACTTATCAGCCCCCACCAAATCCTTCAATGCATTTTCAAAACGCGCCGTTTCCCGATTGTCGGGTAAGAGTGACTGAAAAAGCACTTCCATTGTCTCGTACTGGTTTTTCCAGCGGACTTTTACCATTTGGTCAAGCTGCTCGGTCTGACCGCGGATTAACTCCGCATGCTTTTCGTATAGCCCATGGAACCATTCCATCCTGTCGCCGACAACATCACCCACCGAACTAAGGGCCGCCGCCACGCCCTTCCGCAAGCCTTCCCAGGTAAAACCAGCGATCTCGGAATCCACACGGGCTTTGGCCTGTCGGATTGCGTTTTCACTATCTGCCACCGTCGCGTTTAGCACTTGCCGGTGGCGATCTAATTGCGATTGGTAGTCCTTATCTGCATTCATCGCATCTTCCCAAGTGGTGCCCGGCACTTTCCCCCAAACGGAATGCGTGGCGGCATATTCTTCCACATTGGCACTGTTTGCAGACTCTGGCGACGTTCGTAGCGCCGCCAACGCCGCCGCATAAGTCTTCTGGTTTTTCTCCGGGAGTAAATCCACTCCCGCGATCATGCCGTCATGGGCCTCGCCGATTTTGTCCCGCAAATGCTGTAAAGTCCCCTCCGTTTCCTTGGTGATCCCGTAAAGTGTGTGCATTAGTCCGGTACTGTTATCCAGCAACGGCCCCCAGGCCATATCGTTCATTACGTCGCGGTGGCGCAGCTCATCATGATGGCCAAACCCTCGAAGCTCGTGGAAGTTTTCGCGCACCGCGTTCCATCGCTCCTCTTCCTCACGCGCCTCCTTCAACGCCGATTTTTGGCCGGTAAGCATTTCGTTTACGCTTAGTCCCACCTTGAAAAATTCCCCGACGACCGGCACGCTCGATCCAACCTTTTCGGCGTATTCATCCCACGAGTGTCCTCCCTGGCTGCTCATTTCCCGCAGTTCTATTACCGACTCGGCCAGCTTGTTAATTTGCTCTCCGGCAATGCTCAGCCCCGCCATCACGCCGCCACCCGCCAACAATTCGGCGCTTTCACCGAGGATCGATCTACGACCCACGCTCTGTTTTATTTGATGAAACAGCCCCTCCGCCACGTCATGCCCGGCCTTCTCCGCCGTCTGTCTAAGCGCATTGGCAGACTTTTGAGTCTCCTCCACCGACCGATTCAACGCGGCGTCATACTTTGCGGTGTCAAGGACCATGCTACCTCTAATTGATCCCGCATCCCAAACCATGTTTAATCCCTTTCCGTTTCTGCCTGAAAAGTGTCCGCACCCGCCGCCGCCATGCCCGGCTTGAACGGTTCCACCGTGTCCGCCAGGCATTTTGAGAATTTGCCAACTTCCCGTATCGCCAGGCTAAGCCGCCACCCCAAGAAATGCCGCCGCCGGTGCCCGGACGAATTCATGTCGTCACGCAGTGCCCGCAGATCCGCGGCTATTTGCTCCGCTCGCGTCAAAAGATCATTTGTCCTGGCATCCGTTGCCATCGCGTTTCCTATTTGCTCGCCTTGATTGCATGTTCCGGCGCCGCCAGTTGATCCCCGTGCGCCGCCATAAGATGCGTTGCCAGTTCCACCGCGTGCGCCTTCAAGTTCCGGCAAAACGGACAGATCAAACCGCCCTGGCGTGCCGCCGACGCGGAATTGGCCGCATTCATCGCACGGCGGCGCAACTCCACGTCATCCGGATAACGTCCCGTGCCCAATTTGTTCGCTTCCCATGCCATTGCAGAATTCCTATTCCGTCAGTCAGCCAAAACCGCGCGGCGCCGTGCCGCCGTCAGCTACGCCCAGGAATAACCAGTTCCCCAGTGAATCGTGTCAACCCCGCGCTCATGCCGTTTCGTTCAAGGTTTTCAACCATCGGCTTCCCGCCGCCTTGAACGCCGTTCTTGACCGCGTTACCGGCTGGTGGAATCTTCAATTCCTCAGCGTATTTCCTCACGCCTTCCGGCAACTTGCCACCATCAATCTGTGTCATGCCAACCCTTTCGTAAGTAGCCGCTATGTATCACCCCCCAGGCCGCCCCCTCTGGAACCCGCTAAAATTCCAGAGGGGGAGTGGCGAGGAGTCCGAAAACGGTGTTAAATGCACCCCGCCAGCGCCGCCGCCTTACGCGATGCCTCTTCCAATTCCTGGCCGATGGCATCGATCCGCGATTTGTTGACCATGATGGGCGAAGAGGTTTCGTAGAGCAGTGGGTTTAATAAACCGCTAACCATCTCCGCGATGGCGTCACGGCGATTGGCTGCGGCCAAACAATCCGGATGCGTTGTGATAAGCGGCCGGGCGATTGCCGTATCCAACACCTCCGCGGTGAAGCCGATGCCTTCAAGGTCTTTTTTCACCTTGGAAAATACCGCTTCAATGGTTGGACCCAGGGCATCGTTCATCGCGGAAATCGCCACCAGATAGTCGCCACTAAGCCAATCGCCGTATTCCCGGCGGATCTTCATTTCTTCCTGAAGCAGCGTAAACCGCTTCCGCCCCGGCGCCCGCGCGGCATCGGCAGCGCCAAAATCCATGTCGGTCAAGATGCGTGCACGGATGCCTTGAAGCTCCGCCTCCAGCACGTCGCGCTTTTCGCAAATGCCGGCCAGTTGGGTATGAAACTCTTTGTGGCGCTTGCGGATGCTCTCCGGTAGCGCAGAATCGACTTGCTCCGGTAGAAAGAATGGAACGGCTTTCATAGTAAGAATCCTTTTCGTCAAAGATTGCCGGGCGCCAGGCCCGGCGTGTATTTCCATAAAGCCGCCAACGTGGCAGCCTTCCATTTCTTCAAAGGAGCACCGCCGGCGGGACGCGTCACGCATTTTCCGCCGGCGGTGGGTATGGGCTCATTCGTGTTTACCAAGTGATTGTTGCACCAGCAACGACCGCCGCCATACCGCCCCGGCATCCGAGCCGCGCAGATCCAGCCGCCCGCGTTCGCCTGGCAATAGCCAACCGCCCCGCCGCCAATTCCCCTGGACAACGTGCCCAGGACCGCCGCCAGCACGCCGCCGCACCCTTCAACGACCCGCCATGCCACCAGCGCCCCGAGCCCCGCAAATCGCCCGCCACGGCCGCCGCCCGCCCGCCCCGGCACCCTGGCCGCGCAGATCCGCCCGGCCGCCCCGCTTGGGTTATCCCTGGTACCGAGCCCGGCGCCCTGCCCACCCTGGCAAAACTCCGGAGACGGCCCCCCCGGAAGCCGGGGAGGCGTTCCAAGGGGGGCCGTGGAGGAGCCAAAATCTTTCGCAATTCCACGCATCATCACGCCACCAGCACCTTGCCCAGTTCCTCAAGCTGCAATTCCACCGCCTGCGCCGCCCGCCGGCCCAGCCGGTCGCGTTGAATCGCCCGCAACATGTCCGCCGTTATGGCCTGCCCCTTGGACACAACCATGGCCATGCCCACCAGCCACTTGGCCTGGCGCAGGCATCCCAACGCCGGATCGTTGGCCAGCACCGCCAGGTAGCGCTCCGCATCCGGGGTCAGGCGGATCTTGGAAGCCGCAAACACCCGGCGAATCTCTTCCACCGTGTACAACCGCGTGCCATCTTCCCCGCCGCCCTGCGCCTTTTCCGTCAGATCCAGCCACCAGCTTATCCGGCCAAAAATCTGGTCAAGCGGGTCGTATCCATCCGAATGCCCTTCGCGAATGTAATTGGCAATCTTGCCATTGCCGGCCCATATCATCGGGCACCCCGTGGCGTCGTGTAGATCGCGCAGCGTATGCAGCGCATCATCGTTCAAACGCCCCGCCAGCTTGTGAATCTCATCCACGATGATAAGCCGGTTGGTGTCTTTCAATATCCCCGTCAGCGAGTGGAGCAACTGGCATGCGTTTGTCTTTGGCACCCCCGCCCGCACCGCATGCATGATGCCTTCCAACACGGCCCGCGGCGTACGGCTGGCGCTTTGCAGGGAGAAGTAAATCGCCCCCGGCGTCTCCGCCCGAATCGCTTGGAGCGTGATCGTCTTCCCGCACCCGTTGGGGCCGTGTATAAGCCCAATGCTGTTGGTCTTCATTACCCACTTATGCACGCCGAAAATCTGCTCGGTAACGCCGATCCGGACAAACCCCGCCGGCTTGGGCGCCTTCTCGCGCGAAAGCTGGATTTCCAGCCATTTATCAATCGCCCGGATGTGCGGGTCAGCATCCGCCGCATAGCTGCCGGATAGCACTTGGGAGAGCGTGGCCGATGCGATCCCCAGCGATCGCGCCGCCGATTCCTGGCTCTTGCCGCTCCGGGCCATGTACTCGCCAAACCGGCCAATGATCGCCTGCGCCACTTCTGCCGTTACCGGCTGATCGTCGCGACTCATCCTTGAGTCTCCTAAAATTCGTGCGTCCTGCACCAATCCCGCCAAAATGTCTTGGTCGTTTATGGGCATGATTCACCTCCGCCGCCCGCATCGGCGGGCGGATCATCATTCAACAGGGTCAGCAACGAAAACCCGCCACCCGCTGGCCGCCGTTGCGGCACGTCAAACTCCGCATTGGCCAGGGCCAGCAAATCAAGGCTTTCCGCCCCGGCCGCGGGCCGCATCGCGGGCATGGCCAGCGCCCTTTGAACGGCCGGCAACTGGTCTTCAAGGGGCGATCGAATCGGCTGATAATTGGCCGGCGGCGTGGGCTCGGTCGGATTGTTCCTGGCGTTCCGGGCGTTGCGCTCCGTCGCCGCCCGGATCATCCGCTCCGGCAGATCCTCATGTATCCGCAACCGCACGTCTTTGTATTGCAGTTGCGCCTTGCGGTCCCGGCGCTTCTCGGCCATGGCCTCTTTGAGCATTTCGGCGCTGGCGTTGGCCGGCAGCCGCTTGTTAACCACGGCCGCGCAGATAAACTTCCCGTTCAACTGCCACACCGTCACGCGCGATACGTCCGCCGGGTCAACGCGCAACGTAACCTTTTTGCCCAGCCATTTTTTCAGGCCAGGCTCATACTGCCCATAGTGCAGATTGTTCCACGTCACGCCGTTCTGTGTCACCGTCACCGGCTTGCTTTGCTTCTGTAGCAGCACGTCCAGCAAGCTTTCTTCCATGGTGCGTATCGTGGTCAGGCGATCGGCATACACCTGATTCGGGCTCTTGCCTTCCATGGAATCGCCAAAATGCGCCCGCCCGTTGTAGTCCTGCGAAACCCACGCATCGAACGCTTCTATAAACTCTTCCAGCGTGGGCGCCTTGCCCGCGTCAAGATTGGCCTGGAAGCACTCCGGCCGGTTCTCCGGCTTGTTGCCAAAGTAAGTAGGCCACAGCTTGCCAAACCTGTCTTCCATCGTGCCGAAAAACCGCTCAATCGGCTTCGATTGGCCGTGGTAGGGCTGCACGTTGTGCGCCTTGATGCCCAGCGTGGCAAACGTGCCGTTGATGCGCGTCGCGTCCATTTCCGGCCGGTTGGTCAGGCGTTGCTTCTTTGTGCTTCCATGCAGCGCATAACTTGAGTAGTCTTTTCCACAGTCCACCGCGATTGATTCCGGCGCCCCATATTCCAAGATCATGCGGCGCAGGCTCAATAGAATCACGTCAGTATCCGGATCGGCGGCGCGTATCACATGGCCCACGATCTTGCGCGATGCACAATCCTGCCAGGCGGTCAGCCAGGGCCGCGCGTGGACGGGTTCCAGTTCGCCCGTCTTCTTATTCAGCCGTTCCCCCACCTTGACAAACACGTCGCACAGATGGTGATCCCCGTTCACCAGTTCAAGGGCGGTCAGCGTGGAGTAATCGCGTTCAATGAACGCCTCCGCCTCATTGGTAAATGCTTTCTTGCCCACCCGGCGGATTATCCGATCCGCCTCCGGCGTTTGCTGCCGTAGATACTGGGCGGTTTTCCGGTAAGACCAGGTGCGCCATCCCTGCTCAATCGCCTTGGCCGTGGCCATCTCCCAGGCCACCTGGCCGCTTATGGGGCCGGCAAGCCACAACCGCTCCGCTTCAACAAGCATCGGCTCATCGGCCTTGGCCTTCCAAGGTTTTACCCAGCGACCATCCTTCAGCGCCTCCGACCCGCCTCGCCGATACGCCTTGCGCCAGCGGTACAGTTGCGCCATAGTGAGTTTGCGGCCATCATCGGCCAGCACCTTGCGAATGTATGCCGCCGTGGCATCCATCAAATTGCCGTTCTGGCGTATCGCCGCGATGCAAGCCGCCTCCCACCCCTGATAAAGCGCCAGGTTGCGATTCAGCGTGGCCTCTTGCTTTTCCGTAAGATTCCGAGTTTCCGCCCGAATTTGCTCCGGCCACCTGATCCGGCCCAGCCGCGGATCGGCATCTTCCCGGATCATCCAGCGATCCTGGCCACCGTTCTCCGGCGTAACCAGCCTGGCCAGCCCACGCAAAGCCCATCCAGGGCAAAGGTTATTGATGGCGCGCTCCACAACCCCCATCCGCTCCGCCGCGGTCAGTTTGTTAATCCACGCCACCCCGCGCGGCGCCGGTGGTGGCGCCGGGCTGGGATTCACTTGCAAAGAGTTTTTTGGTATACTTGTCATTTCATCGATCCAAGCCCCGTCTCCCTTTCCCCAGGGAACGGGGCATTTTTTATGCCTGTCTCAAGCCGCCGCCGTGGCCAACTCCTCAACTTCAATCCGGGCCGTTGCCCGGCCGTGTGCCTGCGCTGCCGGCAGCGCCTTTACCCGGCGAAAAGGGCGGGCTGCCGCCGCCCCCTGCGTAAAAACCAGATACTTATCATCCGCCAGGTTGACCGCCTCATCCCACTTGGCTTCAACCGCCGCCAGGGCCAGTTTTAGGACCGCAATGGCTTGCTCTTTGGTCAGCCCCTCCGCCAGGTGAATCCGCGTGGGATCAACATTGCCATGGTCAAACACGTTTTCCGTCGAAAAGACTATTTCACCGGGCCCCGGATCAAGAGTTAGCACGCGTGACACGCCTTCCAGGTTCTCCGTAACGTCGCGTACCAAGTCCGCCAGCACCGGCACGCCCGCGGGCCGCCAGCCGTTCAAGATCCGCTGTTGCTCCGCCGCCGGCGTGTTCAGCCACGCGGTATAGGCCGTGTTAATTCCTCCCCACGTCGGCCCGTTGTTGGCCTCCATGGTGTCACTGAATACCTTGAACGCCTTCACGATCGCCGATCGCGGCGGGCAGTTCACTTCCACAAATTGCCGAACGTGGCAAAGAAAGTCCGCCATGTCATTGTCAGATAGGAATCTTTTTTCCTGCATGGTACGCTCCTCAAATCTCCGAACGCCGTTTAAGCGGTGGCGTTCAAACCCGCCTGTTTTTGTGGTTCCGTACCGCCCAGGTTCCCGGCATGTCGCATGAAAATATGCTCAGCCAGGTTCCGCCGGTTTTTCGGCTTGGCGCAGAAGGGGCAGATTTGGTGCCCATAGGTCGCCGGCTCCGCCCGGTTGGCCAGGATGCGTGCCCGCCGTTTCAACTCTTCCCGATCGGCCGGCGGCGCTTCACCGGCGCCGGCTGCCGGCCGGATCGTCGCCAACTCGGTCGTTAAAACCCCAAGGCGGCGCCGCAAATCCGCAACCTGCGCCAGCAACTCAAGGTTCAATAGAAGCACCTTTGAAATCGGCGGTGTTTCCGGGTCAATCCCCGGTATGAATGTGTGCCCCGCCGGGCAATGGATTTCCTCACGCTTCACCGCGGCCCGTTGTACCCGCACCCGGCGTGCCGCTAGGTATTCCAGGCACACCGGGCAAAGCACCACCTGCATGGCGTCGCCAATGTCGAACGCCGCTATGGCCATGGCGTCCACACGCGCCGCCGCCGGCGTTTCAGTGGCATTGACTGGCTTGTCTTCAGGCAAATTCATGGGCATCCATCTCCGCCAGGTCCAACGGGTGACTGCGACGCAAATGCTTCTCCAGGTGCCCGGCGTTTCCCTTAAGGCGCCCGCAGAACGGGCAATTTCTCTTGCCGTAGGCTTGCAGATCCGCCCGGCTGGCCAGCAACCTGGCCCGCCGCAATAACTCTTTGTTGGGGAGCGGCGCTGCCGGCATCGCCGCCAGCCGCCGCCGTGCGGCCGCCAGTTGGGCGCGGGTATCCGCCAGATCCGCGAACAGTTCCAGGGCATCCGAAGGACGATCGGTGGGGATGTACGAATGGCCGGCGGGGCAGTAGATCGCCTGGCGATCGCCCACGGCCGCCAGGATCGCCCGCCGCTCCACGGCATGCATCGCCCCGCACGTTGGGCACGCCGTCACTTGCAGCGTGTCGGAAATCTCTATGCCCTGCCCCTGGCCGGCGGCCAGGGCATCCGCACGCGGCGCCGCCGGCGCTTCGGCGGTATTGACGGGCAAAGAAGATGTTTCAGGCGTTGTCATTTATTACCAACTCCCATCCACCGGCCTGCAAGCATCGTCATCATTATCGCGCCTATCTGTCGCCTTTCCGCCGGCGTTGCCAGTTCCAGCAGCGCCACCAGCGCAGTGCGTGTTTCCTCCGGCGTCCCCCGCGACAGCACCGCCTTCAACTCGCAATCCAAACGGGCTGGCGGCGGCCATCCGGCTTGATCGTCCGCCAACCAGTCAAGCGGCACGCGAAGCGATTTGGCCAGCCTTGAGGCAATGTCGTACCGTGGCTGACAGCCTTTGACCGCATAATCATTCAGCGCCGTTGGGGCCAAGCCTGCCCGGCGGGAAATCTCAGCCTTGTTCTTACCTTCAACCAGCCGTTTCAGCTTCTCATTGATTTTCATAGCGGATACCTCCGGTTAGACGGCAACTGGCGGTTGAATCGACGCATCGCTATCAATGCGAACCGGTGGCCATCCCTGGCCATCGTCGGCCAACCAGCCCACGCTTACACCAAGCGATCGAGCCAAGGCTTTGACGGTGGAAAAACGCATGCCAGATTTTCCATGCATTATTTCACAGAACGTGACCGGAGAAATGCCAGCGTCCTTTGCAACAGCGCTTTTATTACTGAGCCGGGTAAGCCGCTTTAGCTTTTCCTGAATCGTCATATCGTCTCCAACTCAAACCGGACAATTAAGACTTTAAGAGTGATCTTACCATCCTATTATCTCATTGTCAACGCCAAAAACATTAGAAAAATTCGGAATAATTTGTCGCCAAATGTCTCAATTCGTGGTACTATCTCAAAATGGACTTTTGGGAAAAACTTGACCGATTAGCGAAGGAAAAAGGGAAGGCGAAGGTTTCCTTTCAGGCCGGCTTGCCAAGCACCGCGATAAGCAACTACCTATCAAAACGCCAGATCCCTCGCGCAGACGCTGCCGTTAAAATCGGCGGTATTTTGGGCGTCCCGGTCGAATGGCTCATGGATGATAAAGCGGACTGGCCCCCGCCTGATCCAAGCCCCAAGCCTTCCCCCGCTCAATTCACCGATCGCGAGTTGATGCTTGAAGTGGCCAAGCGCCACCGCCTGGCCGTTGGCCGCGTGCTTGATGCGCTTGATGCCGCCGAGAAGATCAACTGGGAAGAAACCCGTGCAAATCCCGATCGCTGGCGCGACCTTATCCCCGTTGTGTTCCCGCTGCACTATTGGCAGGGCCTGATTAATTTGTATAGCGCGGAATCCGCGGCCAGCGCGAACCATTCGCTCATGCCAGGCAGCCGGCCGCCGTCAGACTTTAAGATTCTGACTATTCTGGAACGGATAAACAAAGTGATGGGCTCCCCAGACTTCCAAACCGTGGCGGCCAACGTGTTGAATCGCATCCCCGAGGAAGCCGAGGCGCAAATTGAAAAAGAATTAGAATGGGCTGGCGCCGTAGTCCGCCCCCCGCATGGTGCCTCATTATTTCCGCCAGCCCGGTCATCCCAGGCGGCCCCCGCCGTCATGCCCGCCAGCTCGCCGCCCTCTCCCACCGAAACGCCAGGGAAACCCCGCCGTCCAGGGAAGGCAAAGCTATGACCGCTCAAGAAAAAGCAAACGCCGTTGAATTGCTGATGCAGCGCAAAGGTATGACCCACGCCCAAGCCGTCAAGACTGTCGCCATCATGTGCAACGAACGTGACGTGATCGGCGAACCGACAGGAAAACCCCGCCGTCCAAGCAAGGCGAAGCGATGGGATTGACATGGGACTTTTAATTCCAGGCGTTCAGTGTTTAGGATGCAAGCACATCCGCGGCGTCGTTCAGACCCGACCGATGGTTGACGGTGTGGAAGCCGACTGCGGCTTTGCATGCGCGGCATTCCCCAAGGGAATACCGGATGAAATTGCCGAAGATGAATTTGACCATCGCCAGCCATTCCCAGACGATCAAGGCATCCGTTGGGAACCCCTAAAACCTGGCGCCATCCACCCACAGGACGGCGCCACCGGCAGCCTTAATTATTCTTAATAATGAACTTTTTAGGTCAAAATCACTTCCAGCTTGCTTCCAGCTTCCATCTTTTACCCACCCTCAAACCCCATTTTCGACCCCGCCAACGGGGGTAAATTTGCATTTATCGTGCAATCATCAAAAAGTTTCGCGCATACAATTTTTCCCCCGCCGCCGATCATAAACCCCGCCCCCACCACATTTACCGCATTCTGCAATAGACCTTAATTGAATTCCTATATTCCCCTGCGCGCTACATTCGTCGCCACGCAGGCCAGTTTCGTGTTGGCGTCATCCAGTAACAGTGCTACCGTGTCGGTATTTTCGACATTTAGCGTCGCATGCGCAGAATTCAATAATATTCTACGTATATAATGCGAGTCAACGAGCCATTAGTCTTGATCGGGCGTGAAAATTACGGAAGGTCCAATTTTTTACAGATCAGCATATTTTTTTTCGCGAAGCCCTGCGTGGTCTGATCCAAATCAGGACACCCCATCGCGTTGTCGGACTCGCCGTCGACGGGAACGAGACGGTGGCGCTGCGGCCTGATTCGAATGGTCGAAGACCCGCACAGGCTAGAACAAATATTGATCGCATTTACAAATTTTTTCAACTTGCCGGCGCCGCGAACATTCTGTAGCAACTATGCGTGAACCATTCATATATTGGCTTACATTTTTCAGGTCGTGGGAAGGAGCAGACTGTGCGTATCCGTTTCGATGTTGACTTCGACGGTTACCCTTGGCCGGGGCCATTGCAGGAGAAGCACGCCGCGTTTGGGGAAACGTGGGTAGGTCCACGGGGATTCCTCGATCTTCTCGAAACGCAGTTGGGGCTTACTGGTTTGGCAGAACCCGACATCATCCGTGCCGCCGCCCTCGTACCCGCCGTCCGCCATACTCCAGGATTTTGGACCCAGTCTGCTACGGTGGACCCGCTGGGAGTTGCCCGCACATTGCTGCAGTGGCGCGACGAGCTTTGTTCTGGCGGTTGGCGCGGGCAAGGACTGTCTCCACGATTGAAGGATCTCGCGAGTCTCAGGGACGCGATAATCGGCGGCACGCCGGATCGACTTGCCCGTGTGACCTATGAACTCTCGCGAACCAGGACCGATATCCAGGTTCTCGAACTGTTCGAGGAACGGTCTCAGTATCCGCAATTATGGAGAAACGTATTCGCCGCCCTGGAGACGAGCGGAACACAGATCATCGAAATAGTTCCTGGGCCAGCCGTTGCAATCGGAGATTTATTGGCAGCCCGCAAGGCTGGATTCATCCCGAAACGCGATGGTAGCCTGCAGTTGTTGCGTCCCCAGGGACCACAGATCGCGGCAAACACTGTTGCAGCATGGCTGGCCAATCAGGAGAATCTCGCGGGCACCGTCATCGTTGGTGCCGACTCGTTGCTCGATACCGCCCTTGTAAGGCACGGTCTGCCTGCCATTGGGGCCACCGCCGGCCGGTGCGACACAAGCTTGCTGGAGATCCTGCCTTTGGTCATCGAAATGGGGTGGTCGCCGTCCGATCCCGCCCGGGCTTTGGAGTTGTTGACATTGCCGACGAGCCCAGTGCCACGGGGTATCCGTGGACGGCTCGTTGGTGTGCTCAAGCAGTGGCCCGCAATCGACAGCGACAGCTGGCGCGAAGCCCTCCGGGAAGGCGTGGAAAAGGTCGAGGACGAAAAGGACCGCAAACGCATCCGAGAACGACTGGCAGTGTTGTTGCTTCCGAAGGTTACCGGGTCGAAGTACCCCGTTTCAGAACTTCGGCTGCGGGCTAAGACACTGATGAATTGGCTGCAGGGCATCTTGTCGGCACAAGACCCCGAGCGCGAGGAATACAAGGCCGCCATGGTGCAGTGCAGCAACTTTATTCGATTGGTGGAAGTGGTTGGGATGGACACGCTGAACCGTCCCCAATTGCACCGACTACTCGAAGATGCAGCCGATGATGTCAATTCGCTGCCGCAGTTCGATGCCCAGGCCGGTCTCTTCGGTGTGTCGACGCCAGGCGCCATCGGCGGTCCGGTACAGCGCGTAGTCTGGTGGAACTTCACCCGTAACTCGGCCCCGAAACCTGAGACTTTGCCGTTGACACCGGCAGAGCGGGCCGCTCTGGTCGGCGCCGGCGTAAGCCTGCCGGAACCGACCTTAGTCGCGGTAGGCATGAACGCCCGCTGGAGCCGACCGCTCCAGTTCACCGAGTCGGCTTTGATGCTCGTGTGCCCCAAATATGGCGATGACGGCGAAGAACAGCAGCCACATCCATTGTGGGACCAGATCGCAGCACGCGCCGCAAATGATCGCGAGCTCAACAAGCTAATTGTCCAGACTCCGGTTTCTTCAAACGAACCAAAACAAAGAACCCAAGATCTGCTACCAAAACCGCAACCGAGGCGCGAATGGCGTCTACCTGATGGAATGATCATACCACCCCGCGAGGTTGAGTCGCCGAGCGGTGCGGGGGCATTGGTGGGGTGCCCGTTCCAGTGGGCTCTTCAGTACGCCGGAGAAGTAAACGACGGAGATACGGCGGACCTACCCGCCGAGGAGAAACTTGTGGGGCTCGTCGCTCACGAGATCCTCGCCCGCGTGCTTCGATCCGACCCGAAAACGCCTGACGCGGCGGAGCGGGATGCCGAGCGACTATTCGATATTGAGGGCCCCCGGCTCGCAACCATCCTGTTTATGCCAGGCTTGGAGCGGCTCAAGCAGCAGTCGAGGCGCGCGACGGGGCGCGCGGCGAAAATACTGGTCAAGTATCTCAAGGAAACCAAGCTTGGCGTGGTCGCAATCGAGAAAACCTTCGAGGGCCTGGCTTTAGGCACCCGGTTCGAGGGCCGAACGGATCTGGTTGTGGGGCCACCCAACGTGGTCATCGATCTTAAATGGGACGGTGAGAAGTACCGTAAATCGGAATTGCAGAATGGTGCCCCTTATCAGCTTGCAGCGTACTCCCAACTGAACCGCATGGAAGGCTACATGCCACCTGTGGCATTCTTCATCATTCGCACGCAGCGAATGCTGACAACGCACATGGGGCTCTTCAGCGGTGTTACGCCCCTCGAAGGGCCACCGCCTGGCGATGTCTGGAACGCCTTGGAGCGTAGCTACAAGGCGCGGCTTGACCAGTTGCGCGGGGGGCAACTCCTGGCACCGGGTGACCGCGACGACCACGGTCAGCTGGACCCAGCAGAAAGCCGGCTCGTGGACGGCACGTTGTTGCTCACGCCGCCGTGCCATTATTGCCCCTATGGCCTGTTGTGCGGGCATGGACTGAAAGTGGATCCGAGTATCGAGCACCCGGTCAAGGAGGGAGCATGAACATCATCCAGATAATTTCGGCCAGTGCGGGCAGTGGCAAGACCTATCGGCTCACCGAACTGCTGGAACAGGGTGTCGTGAAAGAGAATGTTCGACCACAGGCGGTACTGGCGACCACGTTCACCAACAAGGCTGCTGCCGAGCTTCAGGAGCGGGTTCGCGTTCGACTCCTGAAAGCCGACCGGATCTTGGATGCCCAGCATTTGACCGCGGCGAGGATCGGGACCGTAAACTCTATTTGCGGCAGGCTAGTCGCTGACTTCGCGTTCGAGCTAGGTTTGTCGCCGGATCTCCGTGTGCTCGACGAAGAGTTGGCGATGCTGACGTTGAAGCGATCAATTTCCGCGGTGATCACACCGAACGAGGAGACGGAGTTAGCGGAACTATTGGAACGCTTGGTGGAGTTCGCGTGGCATGAGGCGATTGCCCAAGTGGTGGGGCTCGCCCGATCAAACGGCATCGCCCCGGCTCGCCTGGAGGATGCGGCCAAACGCTCGTGGGGGGAATTTCAGCAACTCTTTGGCAAGGCTGTTGAGACGGCCGAGGTTTTGGATGCCGCCTTGTTGAAGGCTCTACAGGGATTCATTCAGGGGGTCAAGGACAACGGAGATGCAACCAAGGCTACTCAGAGCGCCTTGGATCGGGTTGAGCAGGTTCGCCGCCAACTCGATCGCGGCCAATCGCCGGCGTGGAAGGACTGGGTGGCGTTGACGAAACTGAAGGCCGCCAAGGCAAGTGACGCACTGCTCGAACCAGTGCGAGTTTCTGCCGCCGCTCAAGATCGCCACCCGCGTCTTCACGCGGACGTGAAGCGAGCCATCACGCTGGTGTTCGATTTGGCGGCGAGAGCTCTCGATTTATACCAGGAGCAGAAGCGCGAGCTGGGAGTCATCGACTTTGTTGATCAAGAGAGTTACGCCCTGCAACTCCTCGGCCAGAAAGAGGTTACAGAACGGCTCTCCAGCGATCTGGATCTTGTGCTGATCGACGAATTTCAGGACACAAGCCCGATCCAACTGGCCATTTTCCTCCGGCTGGCGGAAGCCGTCCGCCGTAACGTTTGGGTGGGCGATCAAAAGCAGGCGATCTACGGCTTTCGCGGGACAGATCCCGCCTTGATGGACGCCGCCATCGCAGAGATCTTGGAAGGAGAAGAACCGGAGACGCTGCGCAAGTCGTACCGCAGCCGACCGGGCTTGGTGAAGTTCACCTCCGCGTTGTTCGCCCCCCCCTTTGCCCTTCAAGGGATCTCCGAGGTGCGTGTCAAACTAGACCCTGTCAAGGAAACGGAACCCGAAGATCTGGCCCACTTCATTGAGTGCTGGGTGTTGCGGTCGAAGAATGCCGGTCAGGACGCGGCATCCATGGCGGCGGCAACAAAGGCATTATTGGAAGATAAGTCTGTCCGCGTAAGGGATCGCAGCAATGGTCAGACTCGCCCGGTGCAACCAGGCGACGTGGCAATTCTGTGTCACTCGAACGCCCTATGCCTAAACGTGGCCGAGGAACTAGCAGCTCTCGGCATCCGCCCCGTCTTGCCACGGCCGGGATTGCTCTCCACCCTTGAAGGGCACGCCACACTGGCGGCATTGCGACTTTGGGTAGACGGTCGCGACGCCTTGGCCGCAGCAGAGTTGGCACGCCTAATCGACTTTGCCGGGCGGGAAGATGAATGGCTCAGGACGATTTTGCAAACACCCGGCGATAAGGCGTTTGCCAACATTCCGCTGGTGGCAGGAATCGCTCAGCAGCGGGAAAGCCAGCCGAATCTCGGCGTGGTGAGAGTCTTCGATACCGTGGTCCAGTGTATTGGTCTTTTGGAATTGTGTTGCCGCTGGGGCGATGCCGAAGCACGGCTTGCGAATGTCGAGGCGTTGCGGGCTCACGCGGTGAATTACGTGGCCGCGTGTGCGACAGAAGGCATGGGTTGCACGACAGCGGGTCTCGTTGCGTATTTTGGGAAACTTGCCAAAAATGAGGTGGACGGTCAGGGGGTGAACAAAGACGAGCACGCGGTCGTCGTCAGCACCTGGCACGGAGCCAAGGGTCTGGAGTGGCCGATTGTCGTGTTGTTCCCGGGCTCCCGACGTGATCCGGCGACTCGGGCTCTGGGAGTCAGCGTACAAACCGACCAGGCCAAGCCGAAGCTGAGCGACCCACTGGCAGGCCGGCGGATTCGATTCTGGCCCAACCCATATGCCGCCAATAACAACAAGATGCCATTCCACGATCGGCTTGCTGAGCACCCGGCGAGCAGCCAGGCCCGACAACAGGCGGAACGTGAAGACCTGCGCCTGCTGTATGTCGGCTGGACTCGAGCACGGGATCGGATAGTGCTGGCCGGCCGCGAAGGCCGAATCGTCGGGGACCTACTGCAACTGTTCCGCGATAAGAATGGACCATTGGTTTCTGAACCCACGGGCTCACAATTGGATTGGGCGGGACTGCACGTTGACGTAATGATTCGCACCGCGGAGCCACTACCGGCGAAGACCGTCACGCCCGAGCCTGGCACGAGCTACGTGGCGACCGGTCCGCGGGAGCACCCGCGAGCGTTCGTGCAGCCATCGGCGATGGCAGGATCAGCTCCGAAGTTGACGACCGTTGAGCGAATCGGAGACCGCGTGGGGATCACCGGAGATTGCGATTGGTCGAACCTGGGTAGCGCCCTGCATGGCTTTTTATGTGCCGACCGTCCCGGTCTGGAACAACGCCAACGCGAATCGTTGCTGTTGGACTTGCTGAAACGGTGGAAAGTGTCGTCCGCAGTCAACGTCGAAGATATTGTGCGTTCGTCAGATGCTCTGAAACATTGGATTGCCACGAAGTGGGCCGACGCCCAATGGCACCGTGAGTGGCCCGTACTCTACCGCGACAAGAACTGTTCCGTAGTCCGCGGCAATAGCGATCTGGTGTTAAAGGTAGCTGGCGGCCTCGTCGTCATCGATCACAAATCGTTTCCAGGCTCGATTGACCAGGCCCTCGGTCGGGCGGCTCAGCACGCCGCACAACTCGCAACCTACGCGGTCGCAATCGAAGCGGCGACAGCACAGAAGGTGCTGTCCTCATGGATACATCTGCCCGTATCAGGGATCGTGGTGCAGGTGCCGACGTGACCATGAGCGACAGCATCTACATTATTTCGCTGCATTGTCATGCCGGGGATGTTAAGGATCGATATGCCTGCACTCAATTGACTTAACCTCGAGTACGGGCAATGCCCGCAACGGTTGCGTGGCGAGCGGTAGGAACGCAGCAATGCCCACATGTATGAAACCGGCGGCATGCGACGACCCCACCTGCGGGGACACGAGAACATCCTCAAACGTTTGATCGTGCATGCCGCAGGCGTCAATCTCGGGTTGCTGTTGCGCCAGGTGATCGGTATCGGCAAGCCGCGGCGCTTACAGGACTTCCCCGGCCTGCTCTTGGCACTTATTTTGAGGTTTTGGGGTCTGCTCCGGCACCGCGTCAGCGGTTTGCGATGCTTCAGCGCGCCATGGGGTGCTTTTCAGCGTGCTCCGTGGCGGCCGTCGCGCGTCACGGCGCAGTTCTCGGAAAAAGGGCCTAATTCAACGGGCTGCTAGCCGCTTCCTCCCCTTCCTGAGACGCAACGTCAGCCCCGGTACCCCTTGTCGGTCACCACCTCCTCAAAGAGCCCTTCGGGCAGTTCCGCGACTGTCGCTTCGATGGCCCCAGAGACTTGGGTAAAGGCCGCTTCCACACTATTGACCACCGTCTGCGTATCGCCCTGGTCGGCTTCGTGCAGCGAGACGCCCAGCAAGGCCTTGGTCTCCAAGCCATGGCCGCGACCGGTATGGAACTGCCGGAAAACCTGTTTGAAGAGCTCGTGACCGACACCCCGGTGTTGACTCTGTGGCTGTTCCTGACGCAAATCCTGGCGAAGAACCGTGCGGCGATGGGCCAGCTGCTGGCCCGGTCGCACAGTTGCAGACCGGGAAATAGTTTCCTTACGGCACTGGCGCTTACTGTAGAGCGCGGGGCCGTGTATTCGAAATTCCAAGACACAACAACCAGCTTACCACTATTCTGTAGACGCTCCGCTTGAAATCAACTGCCGTGCTCCCGTCCAGAGCATATCTTCAATGATAGCTTCCTTGCGCGCAATGGTCGTTTCCGCCCGTGACAGTCTGATATGTGGTACTTCCGCGCGATCCTCGTCTTGAGATGTCAACATCCGCAACGAGTGTATTGTTTCGGCATTACGCCGCTGGCACTCCTCCCACACGATGGTAATCCACAGTTCAAGGCTGTCTCCGGCACTGATCGGCAGTTCTGCAATCTTCTTGGAAAATGGTTGCGCCTTACGTCCGATGGTTATGGAAATGGATGGTCTAGCGGAGGTATTCAGGTCGCCGAAATTCGTCCAATTGAGCGATACGCCAAGCATTGTCTTAGCGACATCCAAGCAATTCTCCACTGTCAGTTCAGGCGAGAAAGGAATTGATATCTCCACCGGCGTACGATTATTCGTGATGATCAACCGGAAACCAGCACGGCAGATCTTTTCCCGGAATTCCGCAACATGTTGGTCGTAATACCCTGCAGCGCGAAAGGCATCGAGTACCTGTTGCTCATCGGCTGTGATGCGGTAGTAGAACCGGTCGCGTACACGTGCGGAGTGCTTGACGCATAATTCATCCCAATATTCCGGCCCGCGATGCTCCAAGTACTCGCGCCGCAGGCCGAGCGCGGTCGCCGCCTCGACAATCTTCTCGAATCCGTTCCCGGTATAATGGGCGTTTGTGGCAAGGCAGTACGTGGTCCAGCCCAATTGCCCACGGTGCGCCCATGCCGTCCGTAGCGATTTGACGCTCTCCTCTGCTGGCAGTGAACCGCCGGCACCTTGCTCATGGCTCTTGCATTGAGTCGCGCGGTGGGACGAAAGGTGGAGAATGTCGATACCACGATCCGGCGGCGCGAGCCGCGTCAGGCCACTATCACGTGTCTCGGCCTGCAAGAGTGCAAAACAGAGCGATTCCCAAGCTTCACCAAAGTTGGTGTCGGGCGGCAGTACTCGGAGAAAATGCACGGAGAAATCATGCTTCATAAACTGTTACTTTCGGTTCAAATCATATCACTGCGTGCCTCCGAAGACAATGGTGGTGCAGCCGTTCGTACTGCCGCACGAGCTGTGGGCGCTCAAAGACCTCACGACTACTCCGCCAGGCGAAATGATCCATGTCCCAGAGGTAGCGGGAGAAAGTACAAGAACTCCTTCGGACAACAGCCAGCCAATTGGGAACCCAGAACACATTGCGTTAAGCACAATCTCAACCACGAAACTCAGGCAATGGGAAATGCGATCACGGGCGACAAAGCGCAATCGTTGAGGGCCGCACCTGAATCAAGCTACGTCGTTGGCCAAGTACACAGCGGCACGTCGGCACCTTATGGCCTCGGTAGTATTACTCTACCCATGGTCCTTAAGGGGCTGCTATTGTATTTGCGTAATCCGGCGTGAAATCCTGCGCGGCCATTTGTGCGATTTGGGATACCGCGTCCCACCAACTGTAAAGCACGTATTTGCCTGGCCAAGTGCAAGGCGGGAACATTACCTGCGGGTATGGCGATTGCATCGCGTTCGTGGGGGATCGGGTACAGAACTGGTAACGGGCAGGAGGGGATGCAGCGTTGTATGGTCCAAGATGCCCTTGCACCTGTTTCGCCAAACCATATCGCTCGTCGTCGCCATCGAGTAGGGAATCCACAAGTAGAATCCGCCCTCTAGCGACCTGATGACCTTCCCCGGTTACAATTCTAGCTACCTTACCCAAGAATGAGGATTATGTATGAGTGTCCTGGACATCTTTCAGTATGATGTGCGCCCATTTGAGCATTGGCTTGGACGCCTTGCGGCTGAAAGGGTCGAGCGTGAAGACTCTCTCCGCGGCGCCCTTCAAAAGGTGAAGATGGCCATATTGGGGACGCGCCGGCACCTCGCAACGCAAGCCGCTGCCAATAATTTGTGGCGAGAGGCGTCCGATGCCTTGGAACACTTCGCCCCGGACTTGGCCGTGCGCTGCTTTCAGAAGGCGGATTACTGGGCGGCCCCTTTCAAGTGGGAACGAGCAGAAATCGAGCGTGCAAGGATCACACTGGACGGGATGTTCGACGATGTGTGCCGCCTCCTCGCTGTGCCTGAGGACGGCGACCAATCAGCGCAACCTACTGCCCCAAGCAACTATGCTGACCTTGCTTCACCTGTCCCACCTACACGCGGACGGCCGCCACCGACACGATGTTCGCCGATTGCAGGGCGAGTACCGTCTCGGCCAGTTTCTGGGCATCCTCACTGTCGAGGCTGCTGATGAAGTAGTGACGTTCCAGGGTTATCTTCCGTGTAACCATGAACTACCAAGATTGGTTGAATACGAAGATGTTAGGTAACGCCCGGCAAATCGAAATGCCCCTGAGGGTTTAAAAGAGGATAGTGCTTTGTCCATGAGTAATCATGCAATCCCATTTAGGCCGTTTGAACTTGAAATTCGTTCTCAAGCCGTGATGGCAGGGGACTTCGATGGCGGGCGTGCCAACGTCATATTGTCACACGTTCACAATCCCATCGTTAGCGCCCATGAGGCGATTCATCATCGGCTTAGTTGTGGCTCCACCGATGGACATATCCTCGCCTTGTATATGATGTTCGTAAATGGGTATGGAAATGTCGATTCAGCAACTCGAGATGCTGCAGAGCCTCGACTTGTGGCGCTAATGAAGGATGCGATCGTGCCACATGAAGCGGCGGCTACATACCTCGGAATTAAGTCGTTCACGCCGTCCCACCAGGACGAGCTTATCAGACAATTACCGCCTCAATACCGAGAATATTATGACATCTTTGCACGCGTATTGGAGCCACGAATACTGACATCGCATCTGCAATGGTTATTTGCGTGGAATATAGCACTTTTGTCGTTTTCATCCCCATTTATCCTGAAATGGATAAATATGGACTGGATGCAACCATTTACCGTCCCCGACCACTATCGGCCCAGCATTCGCCTGCATCGCATTGTGAATTCTATTAGGGACAATACCTTGGGCACCCTTGTGCAACTGTGCCAATCGGTCGCAAATGAAACGTGTGACGCACTCGGAATCACCTTGTTCGATATTCAAACGGAATGCGGCTGGGAACGCACTAATAGAGTAGGCGCGATTCAAAAGGCAATATCCACGCGATTGTATCTTGCGCTTGTCGAGTCCGCTAAGATCGAATATCTGCGAAGTGATTTCGACGTGTCATATCCGGCCGAATTTGAACTATACAGATCCAAAATAAAACAACGCATTGGAATAGATATGCTTGTACTTCCGATCAAATCGGAAGAAGACGAGCTGTACGTTGAAGCATATCAGTCAGCTGAGTCAGTTATTGCGAATTCCAATGTCCCAGTTCCTGAGCGTGCCGACGACGATATAGTTAAAAAGGGGTTTCTATATTACCCTCGACATAGGGTGCACGTTGTTCGGCCCACCCAATCCCTAGGGCGTTGGACGCTGCTCTTTGAATGGACGGAAGATAAACGGCGGCATTGTACGATTTCAATATCTGACGCTGCATTCTCATTCTGGCTTCGATTTCATTGGCGGTTGAAACAGCAAGGTCTGTTGACTGCGGATGTCCAAACGGCCGTAATATCAGTCACGAACGTCCGCGAGTTATGCAACATGGTTTATTTGTTGCGCCCTTCGTCTTCAAGGGGCGCCTCTGACCGCAGGTGGCCGGAATGGGTTGATACCGCGCTCTGTTGGTACCTGGAAGGGAATGTCTTCGACTGGCTTGCCGCGTTTTCAAAGCGGCGTCGGGTGCAAATACATGGGGTATTTATTCGTTCCGATAGGCGGTTGGCGCCTCTGATGCCCGCTTATTCAGAAGTTGCTGCGGAAACGAAGAATCGTGAGGTAACAGAAATTGCATCTGGACTTGGTGCGATCTTGCTGCGAATTGAGGGATTGCCGGGTCTGTGTCTCAGGATGTTGAGCCATTCCGCATTCTTGGTGGTGATGGGTCAAATTGGAACAAATAGGACGAAATATGGGAACGACTTTTCACCAGAAGATCAAAGATGGGCAAGCATCATGTTTGAAAAGGCTTCGGACGCGGTGTTAACATTCTGGGAACGTTTTTAGCAGCACGGGCCGCTCGCTAGAACGTGTTATGCACTTTGACCGATCCCCATAAACGCCTTGAGCATCAGACAAGCGAAGGCCACGAAGTGCATTCCGGCAAGCGTTGTGGCCAAACGCTCATAATCCCGGGCCAGTCGGCGGAATCGCGCCAGCCAGCCAAACGAACGTTCCACTACCCAGCGCCGCGGCAAAAGCACAAAGCCCCGTTTGGCGTGCGGCAAGCGGACGATCCACCGCAGACCGTTGAATACCTCGCGCAGGCGGTGTTCCCGCTGGGGCGCGTCTTCGCGCATCAGCGTCAGATAAGGCACTACGAACGACCATTCGTCATCCGTGACGTCGCTGGGATAGGGCTTCCTTGCCATCCCTCCATTATCGGCTGACTATCAGTAAAGTGCATAACACGCTCTAGTGGCGCTGTGGCTCTACGCCAGTCTGGACAATGTCAGCAGTGGGCGGGCGCTGGCGGGCATCGTTACGTCCCCGCTGCTGCGGCCGTTTTGCCGCCAAAGCTTCCTGAACGGACGGTGGCCTCAAGGAACTCAAGTAGGCGGATGCCTTTCACCAAGGTACCCTCGAAAACCTGACGAAGGCTTTGGCTGTCCACCTGGAATTCCTGGGCAATCTTATCGTAATTGCTTCCCTTGCGATGTGCGGTTCCCGCTGACCGAAGATTTTGCAGTTTCCTTAGGTACTCGATGTGCCCGTTTGCATTGGCGACCTTGGCCGTTGAACAGGCACGTTCAAGGCGCGAAATGCTTCCCTTGATGTCCGCCCGGTCCGATTCGGGAATGAGCTTGTTTAATTCCTTCTCGTTCAGAGAATCAACGAGTATCTTGGTCATTGCCAGCACAAGCTCGTCAAAATCTTTTTGTTCATCAGTCGCGGGAACGCGAATGGCCTTGTAAAAGTGCGTGTCCTCTTCAGTCAGTGGCAACAGGAGTTCCCATCCGAGCATTTCGGCACAGGCAATGCTTAACCGCTCATATTGCCGTTGAAACTCATGCTCCGGTCTGTCCGAATCGGTAGCCACCGCCATGATTTGCCGTTGGAAGTATGTCTTGCTAACTCCACCCACCGGCGGAATGTTGTAGCTTCGCCAGTGCAACTGTTCCCCGTGGGGAAGGTCTCGTCCCAGGTCTCCGAGCCACGCTGCCACCCGGTCATCAAAGTGATTGTCCATGCACATTCCCCACAACCCGCCACAGCGTAGGTAGCCGCTCTCGATCGAGAATTTGGAGGGCTGCTGGTAATATTTATCGAGCACCTGCTTCTTGAATTGGACCGGCGTCAAGTAATGGGGGCTTTCTGGATTGGCCCCAAAAAAGTTGCTCAGTTTGTCGGGGTCAGACGTATGCGAAATCTCCCCGCCGTCTGCGTCCTGGCCGATAATGAAGTCCACGTATTTTTTCGGTTCCTCTTTGGCGTAACCCCAAAATCCGCTGTTTTCCTTCGCAACGGGCGGGATGAGCCGCTTCCCAAGAAATCGGCTGAATCCCCGCCATGAGTCCATGCCGCCAAAGTCGCCGTAATGAAGTCCCCAGCAACTCAATTCCTTCCGGAAATCCTCCCCACCTTCCGGCACACCAAGGTCCTTCAGCGAGTGCTCCGAGTGTTCGCGGCAGTCAAACATGAGGGCGAGGTGCATTTCTTTGATGGCGAGGAACCGCCGAATTTCCTTCAGCCGGATGCGAATACGATTCGACTCGACTACGACGACAACTTCCTCATTACCATCGCCGTCGAATTTGATGTACTGGTCATTCGTTTTATTGCGATAGAGGCGATGGAAATGCCGGAACTCCTCGCTTATCTCAAGGCAGTCATCCCGAAGCCCGTCATATCCACGGACAAAGATCAGCGGCTCCACGCCGTCGGTGTTCCCGAACCGTAAATACTCGACCTTCGCATCATCACTCAGACCATAGCGAACTGCTCCCGGGAGTCCTTGACCTTGACTCAAATCCCAAGCTGGGTCGCCCAGGCTCTTTTCAATCTGCTTGGTGGGGACTAACGCACAGAAGATGGCATGGTCGTGACCGGGACTTCGGTCTGAAAAATAAACCGTGAGCATCTCGCCGATGGGTAAGTCCCTGTGGAGTTGACCAATCGGGGCGGATTGCGCCAATCGGGTGCGGTCTTCATCAAACGTAGCCATCGTGAAGCCTCAGTTCTCACTTGCTTTGCCAAACAGTCCCGCATCACCGTTGAAGGTCAGATGGAGCGAGGCGGTCAATCCGAGCGGCTCGAATATCCATCTTCTCGCCGGCGTCCTGTGCCCAGCAGTCGGGGGTTTCCACACAGGCGCCTAAACACAAAGAGGCCAGTGCACAGGCGACAGTTGCGGCACGGAGACAGCAAATGCGTTTCATGGGCGACTCCTCTTGACCACACGCGGGACCTGTCAGCAAACGCGCATCTGCCGGAGACCCTTCGGCATTCGTGATCTACACGGCGCAGGCACAGTACCGCCGTAACGGTTCACGCTATCCGCGCGCGTTTAGGTTAAGCTATTACGCCTTTAGAAGCTTGGGAAGATTATATTCGGCCAGGTCGTTCAGCTCACCAATAAGAAGGCTACAAGTCTGGCCTGTTTTCAGAATGCTCGTCGCGGCAAGCTTGACCTTGGTGGTGGCGATATTCAAAGTCAAGGCCCCACTGTTAGCGAAATATTCACCCGGTGGCAGGTTGTAGGCTCGCGTTCCGAAGCGGATCCCACGTTCGAACCCGACCTTACGCATCGCCTCGTGTAAGTCGGTGTACTCGTTTTCCATTACTGGGGCCGCCCCCTTGTGAATTTCGACCCGTGCCCAGAACATCCCCATGTGTTATTTCGGCAGTATTACCGCCGCCTCGCTAAAACTGTGATATGGCTCACTCCGCAACAGTCAATTGTTTTACGAACCTTTGCCATCGTTCACTCCATGCTGATTTCCCTATGGCTGGCTCAGTAGACCGATTGCATCGCAGCCGCGACGGGCTAGCACGCGCTCTTATTTACGCAATGAATCGCCAGATCCTGCGCATAAGGCATCCATAACTTCATAGAAAACCGATACCCGATGCACACGTGTCGGCGGCCAAATGTTGATGCAACATGGCGTGCTATAGACACTTATGAGGTTATGCAGCTTAAACGTACCAACGTAGGTGGGCGCTGTATACGTGGCGCTACCGGGGAGATTTCGAGTACTTTCAACATTCACGTTACGGCAAGGGTTGGGCCGGAGTTGCATCTCCAAACGTTGAGCGTAGGCCCCAAGCTATCGCGGTCGATCTCAATGAACCACGATACCGCGGCTGATGGGCACATTAGTATTGTGAAACCATCGTGTTACGATCATAATAATCCCACTTTGACTGGCCACCTCATAGAATTCGTGCCCTCGAAAGAAAGGACCAATTCCGTGGCAAACCTCATGTCTGTTTTGAATGAGAAGATCGCCCGCATTGCCCGCCGGGAGATCAAGGCCAAGACAAAGGGCACCAAGAATGCCGCCACCAGGTATCGCCACGACATCGCGGATCTTAAGCGGCAGGTGGCCGTATTGACCCAGCGCCTTGCCATGGTGGAAAAACGCCAGCCCTTGGAAGCTGCCCCCCCGCCAGAGGTCCTCGAAAACGCCCGATTCCGGGCAGACAGCGTCAAGTCGCACCGGGCCAAACTGGGGCTGTCGGCCGCCGCCTACGGCAAACTGGTCGGCGTTTCCAGCCTGACGGTCTACAAATGGGAAGCGGGCAAGTCCCGCCCCCGGAAGACCCAACTGTCGAAGTTTCTAGCGGTGCGGGGCATAGGCAAGCGCGAAACGCTGCAACGGCTGGGGATAGCTGGACCCAAGGGCGCGAACGAAGCACCCGCTGCACGCTCCCGTCCGCGCGACTAATTAGTTCAAGGAATCAGCCGCGGAATCCCTGATGGCGCTGATCGAGGCGGGCAAGGCCAACATGCCCCCTAAAACAATGCCGACTGGAAGTGCGCCGGCCAAGCCGGCAATGCGGATAACCTCTGCGAACACCAGATGAAGCGCATCGCCATGGCGCGGAATTATGCGCAGTACAGGATTATGTGGAGTCCGCAGGCGCACCAGGGGTGCGTCCGGCCAGAGGATCTCGATGGTCCCCCATCATTCCGCGGAGCCTCTTCCCGTGCCACCTGTACCGGAACAAACACTGGTGTTGGCGCGATAGCTTCCCGCCGCGCCAACCTCCTCCGCCACCAGTGAAAATTCACCGGCGCCACCCCCTGGGCACGACAGTACGCCCGAATCACAACCCGCTCTGGGGCTGGCCTGCAACAATCTGCCGCCATCGCCACGCTTTGGCAGCCCGAGACTCCACCGGCGCCTTGGCCATTCCTGCCTCCTTTCAAAACGGAAGCATCGTGACGCATTATGCCAAGCCGCGGTAGATGGGGTTTACCCGGCGCATACGTCAAGAACAAGCTTGCGGCAGCCAGGCTCAAAGATCTGCACGATGTGGAGGTGCTGAGAAAAATTGCTGCCCAGTCCAAGAAGCGTTCCGGCAAGTGATAGGCCCCGCGTAGTCTTCATAACGCTGGCAACGGCGATAACGGCATCCGGAAAACTCCAAGTGATGTCATTGCATCGGCACATGCGCATTGTTACGTTGGTATAGCCATTGAAGGAGTCCGAGAAGTGTATGTGCCGAATAATCTCCGGATTCGCGTGAGCCTCAGAGCCAGCTTCTCTTGTGAATACTGCGGCCGGAGTTTGACTTTTAACGGCATTGCGTCTCAACTGGACCACATTCGTCCCGTTAGCCGAAATGGCCAATGCACATTCGAGAATCTGGCGATGTCTTGCGGTCATTGCAATTGGCGTAAGCGCGATTGTGAAGATGCGGTCGATCCTGAAACGCGCAAGAGGGTGCGCCTGTTCAACCCTAGAGTGGACGATTGGAACACGCACTTCCAGAGAAATCCGTCAGGCCGCATTGTCGGCCGCGACAGTGTTGGTATCCATCATGGGTACGCATTTGACACTGTTACGGATATCCCCGTTACCGTGCTTTTGAAGTAAGACTAGTATTATCGCTATAAATGTTAGTCGCGATTGCCTTCAGTGTTCCTATATCGGCGCGAGTACCCAATTTGGCGTGAGACTTGGCAGTCTTCTTCCGGATCCGGTTTAGTGCCTTTTCCATTTTGGCATGGTTAAACGCGGACGCATCGCTCTGCGTTATAGCGAGATCCACTATTTGCTGCCCTAAGGTCACGTTTCCAGCCGCAATGACTTGAGGGAAGAGCTCGATTTGCAATTGGAGTACCCGTCTGCTCGCTTCCGAGCCAGGAGCGGTTTGCCCACCAATCCAGGATGCAATTTCACACGCTAACTCAACATCGCCTTTATGTCTCGCTTGTTCGAAAAGGATCCACATCGTCTGAACCAGAGCTGATCGTTTTATTGACAGATCGTGCGATGACGTCGACCCGGAATCGATTTGGTCGCAGGCTCGCTTGAGTAATAACACGGCACGCTCGGTGTTTCCCGTGGCACTAACAGTTTTGTGTTCGACATAGTGCAACACTTGAAACAACATCGGCGACGGCGGAAGAGCATAAAGCTCGGCGAGGGCCGTAGTCAGTAAGACGACATCAGTGCTTTGAACGGCAGCCGCCAGATCTTTGGAGGTCATGAGGGTAATAGTGACTGTTTGGTGAATATGGTCAAGCCCGCAATGCCGCTCACGCCACAAGGCTCCAAGACTTCCCGACATCCTGAGCACCGCATTCCGCATGATATTGATTGAACTAGAGCGCTTTGCGTAATCGAATAGCGAATATCCGGGCTTGCAGGTATGCCGTTATAAACTAATTCTGGCCTTCCGCTTATTGCTTGCCGCCGGCGAAGTTCACGCTCAACTTATTGCCGTCAGAACTCAAATCCAACGCTAGGGTCTCAAGGACGATCTGTTGCATGAGTGGCATCTGTTTCGCAGACTCAGGAGAAACAAGGGATACCCATGCGCTCGACAAGCCCCATTTACCGCGTGTAAGGTCACTGTTGAAGATCTTCCCCGAGGCGTCGGAGGTCGTCCCGATCACAGTCACGATTTGAAGCGGGCTTGCTCGCAACAAGATCAGCCTTGCGGACAAAAGGGATCCCCCGCGTCCGACACAATTCAGACCAAGACGAGCGCTGGGATTGGTCTGCTCTTTGAAGATGGCTCCCACCACTTCGCACAATATATGTTATGTCTAATTGTACAGCTGCATATACAATACATTACCAAACATGTAGAACACTCTCTTTGCGTGCAACATCGTTAGACCAGCTTGTCGATTACACCACTAGACTTCGCAATGATTCTCCGAGGCGAATTCCGGTGAACCGTTGATACATTGCTACCGCCTGGGACTCGGTGAGTCCTGCAATTAAGTCAACAACGACGCGCATCTTCTCCTGATCCCAGTCGATCTGCTCTTTTCGCAAGTCGGTCAGCCATTCGCGAGCACGCAAAGGAAGTATCTCCGTCCGATCCTCTTTAACGGCTGTGGAATAAACCTCAAAGAGTTTTCGGACGATTTCACGTTGGCCATGTTGATGCGAAGCCATCGGGGGGCCATCTATCACGTATTGCCAAGTTAATTCTTTCAACACCTCAACTTCATCACGATAATTATCGCCAATTTCCAAAATAGGCGGTCCTCCCGAATGGAGGTGCTGCAGTTTCGCGGCCTTCACATATCGGCGCATGAGCGATGAAATCATCTGGCCCAATGCAGTTCGCTTTGTCCGAGATCCGTCCACTAGCCCTAATGGAACAAAAAACTCTTCGGCGAGGAACTCTAGGGCATTTTTTATGCGAGTTTGATTCCAATCTCGACCTTTTCGGTCAGCTCTTGCTGCCGCTTTGTCTAAAAAGATCGCGCGTTCTGTTTGAGTCTTAGCTAGTCGGTCGACAGGTATATACCCTGCCGCACAGAAATCTTCGAGGTCATGAATTGAATAAGCGACGTCATCCGCCCAATCCATCACTTGAGCTTCTAGTGTCTGAGCGTCAGCAGGCACGCCGGCGCGTTGTCTGGCCCAATGAAAGACATCCTGTTCTGTTTTGTAGGCATTCCATTTTCGATGATGTTTGTCAGCCTTGCCTGGCTTGCGAAGCCATGGATACTTCAGAATTGCGTTCAGCGTTGCCCGTGTTAGATTCAACCCCAACAGGCCTTTTCGGTAAACGGCAAGACGCGTTACGATTCGAAAAGACTGGGCGTTTCCCTCAAAGCCATCCTCTAGACCTGCACGCACGGCAAGTTCATCCAGTTCGTGCTCGGCTACGTGACCAAAACAAGGGTGACCTAAATCATGGGCAAGGCACGCTGCGTAAACGACATCCGGATCGAGATACCGTTGCGCATTTGGATGAGCCCGAAGGAGCCCATTTGCCAGTTGCCTGCCGATTTGTGCCACTTCCACAACGTGGATTAGCCGATGGTGGTGCGGATGAGTCAGGTCCGCCGCGACAACCTGAGTTATCCCAGAAAGTCGCCGTAAGGAGGTGGAATGAATTAGGCGAAAGCAATCCTCTTCACCGGGACCGAAGAGCGCTTTTCCTGGCTCGGCAATTCGCCGTTTGTATCTTGCTCGGGAGCCTGGATTTCTTGGCAACGCGCCACTTGGTGCTGGTAGACTATGGCGCGATGGCACGAATGCTCCAATCATTCAATTCGATAAATCTAACCTGACGAAGCTTTTCCATTCCACCTTTTGCTTCGTACCACTAAACCAAGAACTACGCGCGGATGTCCGACGAAGCGGTAATTTCTATGCTCTGCCAAGCACTAATTTTCTGTCTTCGGAATACTCGACGTATCCCTCATCCAGCAATCGGAGCAGTACCTTGCGAAGCGCAGTTTGTCCGATCCGCATACCGGACTTCTTCGCTAAGGCGTGGCGATCTAGTTCTGCGTGCTTCTTGAGTACGGTAATAATCTTGTTTTGGACTTCCATTTCGCTCATGCTTCGTCCTTCTTGGGATGCCCACTTCATTGCGGAACATGATAATCTGTTAGCCATCCGTGTCAACCCCCTTTATCGGACATTCTCCGAGTAACTCTAGGACCCCTATCGGCTGAAAGCTAGGTTGGACTGAACACCCCTGCCCGATTTTCTAGAAGCAAATGCACACTGACTCCGCGAACGGTGTCTGGATGGCTAGTCAGGTTTTCACTTGCCACTCGCGAGCATGTCTTAAACCGGAAAGCACACCAAAGTCAAACCTGGTGAGCGGATTGAGCGTCTCGCGCAAACGCTCGAGGACTGCGGAACTTCTGCCAAATTCCATACCCAGGGCCCCGAGGATAGCGCGCACACGCGGCGGCTCGGTGCCCGCGATCTTCAGGAGTCGATCAAACCGCCCATCTTCCGACAACAGGGCCAGG